>Ga0207933_1000086_pt1 | contig 92167 bp, 88 predicted proteins | sample NGESurdeep092012_4_FD_184488 | JGI IMG/M metagenome (GOLD analysis project Ga0207933, IMG submission 184488) | Arctic peat soil microbial communities from Barrow, Alaska - NGEE Surface sample F53-3 deep-092012 (SPAdes) | ecosystem: Environmental > Terrestrial > Soil > Wetlands > Peat ...
GAAAACAAAAGCAAAAACGCAATGCGAATATGCACCGGATCCATCATCGGATCAAAACGCATCAAAACAATAGTGAATTAAGATGTTTTGGCAACCTATGAAATTCGGTTACGGAATCGTTGGGCTCATGGTGCGCTTTGGCAGCGGCGCACCAGGTTCCGGGCCTTCTTAAGAGACACACATGACATATTGGCAGCGATGGACTTGGCAACCGCAGGCCGTCTGGCTGCGCAAAGCGATTTTCCAGCTTCACCTGTGGTCCGGGATCGGCCTCGGCCTGTACGTGTTCATGATCAGCGTGACTGGCAGCGTTCTCGTTTACCGCAATGAGCTCTACCGGGCGGCGACACCCGACCCGATCATCGTGACTGCATCGGGCCCGCGATTAACCGGGGAGCAATTGACGCGAGCGGCAACTCGCAAGTATCCCGGATACACCGTCGTCAACATTGCCCGGGCGACAAATCCCGATCAGGGCGTCGTTATTTTCCTGAAGAGCGGAGCCAGTCAAAAAGATCGCCTCTTCAATCCGTATACGGGAGCGGATCTGGGCGATTCGGTACCGCTCGGGATGTGGCTGGTTTCGAAGCTCCTCTCCTTACATGACGATCTGCTGGGTGGGACGACGGGCCGCGAGGTCAACGGCGTCGGCGCACTGCTGGTTATTGTCATCGCATGCACGGGGCTCGTAGTTTGGTGGCCGGGGATCAGGACGTGGCGGCGAAGCCTGACGGTCCCGAGGAAGGCCGGATGGCAGCGCGTAGTCTGGGGTTTGCATAGCATGATCGGTTTCTGGAGCCTGGGATTCATCCTGTTATTTGGGGTAAGCGGGGCCTACTTATGCGCTCCTGACCTGTTCCAAAACCTTGCAGACCGAATCGAGCCGCTGACGGATGCCAATGCCCGCACGCGCACCGTCGACCAGGTGATCTATTGGCTCGCCTACCTGCATTTCGGCCGCATTAACGGCATAGGGATTCCTTGCCGCGGCCCCGGAATCTGCGACGCGGCGACGAAGTTGACCTGGGCCGTCGTCGGTCTGGCGCCCGCGGGCATGTTCGTGACGGGCGCACTGATGTGGTGGAACCGCGTGGTCCGAAAGAAGCTGCGCGGAACCGCCCGGATAAAGACGATGCCATTCCCATTGCGTTGATCTTCAACGCCGGTGTGGATTCAACTCTCGAATCGGGCGGGCGACGACGAATCTTCCGGTCGAAAGTCTTGTGAGCAGTCCGGGCGGGCCTCAGCCAGGCCTCAGCCTGCATCGCCACTGCGTCGGGGGGACGGCGCGACGCCGACTGGCCATCCGCGGCCACGGACCTCAGTTTTCTCCGTAGGCTATGCGCCAGATGCGGCCCTTCTGCGAGTCCGCAACATAAAGCGCGCCATCCGGTCCGACGGCTGCGCCGATCGGTCGATAGGCCGGGCGGCCGGGGGGCTGCCTGGATCGGTCGAGGCCCGCGAAACCGCCGGCGAAGACCCGGGGTGCGCCCGCCACGCCGCTGTGATTGAACGGCACGAACACCACGTCATAACCGTTCGTGCCGCGAGTGCCGTGCAAAACCACGAACGCACCCTTGCGATACTCCGCCGGGAATTTGTTACCCGAATAAAATACCAAATCCACAGGAGCCGCACGGGGCGACTGAAAGGTTAGGACCGGAGTGGAATACGTGCCCGCCGACGCAGCCGTCTTACCGTCGCCGCCATATTCCGGTGCGATCAGCCGCAGTTTCCGCACGCCGTCGTAGTAGGTATACGGCCAACCAAAATTGGTGCCTTTCGTGATCCGGTGCATCTCATCGGCGATGTTGTCGTCATCCCCGGAGCTCACCAGATCGGGCCACAATCTGTTCGTGTTGTCACGGCCATGCATAATGCCGTAAAGATGTCCATCGGCCGGCGACCAGTCGAGCGCAGTAATGTCGCGGATTCCGGTGGCCACTTGCTCGCCGTCCGCCGGAAATTTCTGGCCGGTCTGTTTCGTTTGAAAACGCCACACACCGGCCCGCGTGGCCAGGTCCGGACACGGCTTGAGACCGACCGGTGCCGCTCGTTCGGCTGAATTGGTGCCGGAGCAGAGATTGGCGGATGCTTCAAGGCCGACAAACAGGCCGCCTTTACCATCGAATGCCAATGCGACGTTCGCGCGGTTGAAACCGGGGTGTTCGGCCGGCATCCCCTCGATGACGATCTCCGGATCGTTGCCGGGCAGCAACTCGTTCGGCTTGCTGAAAGTAAAGCGGGAAATCGCTGTAGCGGAGGCTGCGTAAAGAGCGCCTTTATAAAAACGAATACCGGTCCCGCCGGCGACGGCGCCGAAATGCTCAATTTGCACGGCTTTGTGGTTCGCGTCCAACTGAAGAGCGACGATGCCGCTGCCGCTGTTCTGTTTGTCCACCGGGGTCGAGACATAAATGTCGCCGTTTTCCCGCACCGCCAGGTGACGAATGGGGCCCAGGCCTTCCGCCACGACGCTCGCATGGAAACCCGGCAGTAAAATTAACCCGTCCGGTTCGGCGGCCAAGGCGAGACCGGTAGTCAAAGCGAAGGCCAAAATAGCCGAAAACGTTTTCATCGGGAGAATCTCCTCGAAGGTGAAATCACCTTCAGTGCCGCAGCTAATTCTCTTGAGCTATTGTACTCAACGGAGGCGTGCTTGCGTTTGCTCGCATGCAACCGGAGCGCGGCGCGAAGGGAAGACCAGCGCACAACCTGGCGCGACTGGCTGACGATATTTACCGATATCGCGCCGCGTCAAATCCACGGAAGCCGGGATTCAGCGTTGAGACCCGTCCGCCCTGTTACTTCGTAACCACCAGAATCGAAAACGAATCGGGCACCATCTTGCCTCCGTAGCCTGCCACACCCGCCCTCGGCGCCCCGGTCGGCGGCATGAAATCAGCAGCCAACAGCAGAATGCGGTTTGTCTTGCTGTCCCACACCATCTGCTTGGCACTATCCTTCGTCCGCACCGTCTGCTCAATCGCAAAGCTGGTGGGGCTGTTTTCCTTAATAATGGTCAGTGTTCCATCGATCTGGGCACTGTAAGCTTCATTCGTTTCCGGGTTGAAGATGGCGGAATCCGCGGTAGATCCAATCGGCAGAGCATCCAGGATCTTTCCATCGGCGGCATTAAGAATCACCATCGCTTGTGGCATCCGGCAGCCAGTAAACAGGATTCGGTTCTTCACATCCATCGCGAGGCCGGAACACCTTCCACCGCCAGGCGCTACGCTATAACGCGCGGCAACGGTGAGCGTCCTCGTGTCAATCGCAGCGATATCGTTCTTGTCTCGCACATCGACGTAAACCCTGCCATTACGATCCGTGGCGGCCTGCTCGGGCTCACCACCCAGATCGATCGTTCCCAGCACGGAGCCATCAACCGCATTGATAACCGTTGCATTCGGCGCGATATGGCTGAAGATGAAGACACGCTGGCTGAATGGATCGAAAAGAATGGCGTCAGGGCGCCCCTCAACGTCGATCGTCTTGATCGTCTTCAATGTCTTTGCGTCAAACATCGTGACCGGTTTGCTGCTCGCGAACCCGTGACCCGATTTTGGATCGACGACGACACCGTTCGCCGCCGCATTCGGTATTTCGCCAACCGGCTCGAGCGTGTCCAGATTGAAAACGGTGATTCGGCCGGGGTTCTTGCGTGGAATGTATAACCGGCGTGCCTCGACATCCGCAAAGGCCGTATCGAACGTGCCTTCGCCACCGACCTTCACCACCTTCGAGACCTTGTATGGCCCATCCGCCAGTGTCAGCTGAGGCAGTCCGGTCAGGAGCAGCATCACCAGGCCGGTTGCATATAACACGCTGGATTTTCGCAATTCCATTTCCTCCAAAGGTAGTTTACCAGGAACATCTCGAGTCCGCGGAGCCGCCGTCGGCTGGAGATGTACGCGGTGTTTCCCGATGGGAAAGTGAAGTTGGGTCTGGAGCGCGAGGCGTCGCAGGCATTCAACCGGGGACTTCCAGTTTTGGGCGGAGCCCGCCGTGATACCCTCTGCTCAGGATTCGAGAACAGGAGTAGAACGAAATGGCTCAATTCCCACCTCCGGGGCTTCCCGGGTGCGGCCAAAGCAATGCCCGTTTGCCCGTTTACCCTGTTCAGCCCGGGATGCTGACGCGGCCAGCTCCCCCGCCGGTTTACCGTCCGAATGCCCCGCCTGCGCCCGCTGCTGTAGTCCAGTCGTTCCCGCATGCCCGAACTGGCGCGCCGCCCGTGTATCGTCCCGTGGCCTTGCTTCCCTCGGCGCCGGTTTTGCAACTGAGCCGAGGCAAAAAGAAGAACAGGCGCGGCACCGGGCGTGCAAATCGCCCACACGCCCAACCGCTGAACGTCCCTCCGGTTCGGGACGACCGGGAACTCAACATCCACGCTCCCGGAACTCTTACCGTCCGTGCCTATCGAACTGAAGTCGAGAAGTTCGACCCGCGGTACGGGCACATATTCGGGGGAAAACACGGCTACGTCTACACTCCCCAGCCGAACCTTTCCGAGTACGTGGGCAAGGGTAAGAAGACTCCGCCCAGGACCGGGGACCTCCTTAAATACGCCCGTAAATTTCTCGAAGGCCGGAAGCACATGCCTTTGGGCACTTACGGCTGGATCGGTTTCGGCAATCCGAAACGAGCCCTCGAGTTTCACCGGCAAAAGAGTACCAACCCGACCGAAATCGGACTTGGAAATACTTTCAAGATCAAATCATTCGAAGTGCCTCGCGAGACGCTGGAGACAATTCTCAAAGACACCGTCCACGAATCCGAAGGGACCGGCAAACCAGCCCGGCCGGCCAACGTGGATCGAAAAGCAACCAATCAGTTCAAGCTGCCCACCCACTACGTGTCATTGATCAATCAGACGATGATCCCGGATAGCATCCGCGAAGAAGATCCCGTCGCCCTTGAGCGCAAGTATGGCCCTCTGGAGGGCTGGAGCTTGCGGAAGGGCAAAAAAGCCCCCGACAACGGCAAGCCGCAAAACAAGCAGTGGTTCAGCAAGGGTACCCGCAGCGTCAAAGGACAGATCGCTGAAGATCTGGCGATCTACAACGGTGACTATGACGACTATGACGACTACGACGATTACGATGAGGGTGATTTCGAGTAAGTGTTGTCCCCGTACCCGGGCCTGGACGCTGTTATTGTTGAAAAAGGCTTTAAATTGCTCAAAAAATTTCAGACCGTTGCAGCGTTGCTGCTGATTGCTTCCGTCGCCATGGCTGCGTTTGAGGTCTATGTCTACCGGCGCGATCGCGATTACCTGAAGCTGCTTTATGCGCAAAGCGTGAATATACACGACATGCGAGACGCCTCCCGCAATGCGGTCACCGCCCTCCAGGACGCCGAAATCCATGGGGCGGATTATATCCTGACTGGCCGCGCCGCATCCCGCGAGGCTTACCGCAACAGTGCCCGCGACTGGCAGGATGAATCCGGGACACTGGAAGTTCTGGCGGAACACGACCCCGCGATCGTACCCATTCGCGATCTCTCAAAAACCGGCACCGGGATGTTGGATGAACTCGCGGCCACGGTCTCGCTTTATGACGGCGGCTCGCATGAAGCAGCTCTCGATCGTCTTCGCAAGAGCCCCGGAGTTGGCGATCTGGAGCACGTGCGGGATCAGATGGCGAAGATAGACAAGCTCGATATTAAAGCGCTCAACGCAAACGACCATTCGCGGACGAACGTGGCAATCCTCTCCATGCGCCGCATTCTCCGGGGCGCCGGGGCGCTCTTCTGCCTGGCATTTGCCGGCATTTCGCTGCTGCTCTGGCAAACGCGCCGCGGACTCCGTGCGGCCGGGAGCCCTGCTTCAGACACCCCGCGACCGGCCGCAACAGTCGGTTAAGCTCCGCACTACAGATGAAGTTTGTCGTTATAGTGTCACGAGATACACACCATATAGAGATTTCTGTTGACTAGACCCTACATCTTGGGGCAACATTGCAAATGCGACACAACTCGCATGGAGTGAAAGATGGGCCAGTCGGCAACAGCAAATGCGATAATAAAAGAGTTGCAAGTCGAGCGCTCTTCCGAACAAAAACACGCCGGGATCGAATTCCACAAGCACTTTACCGCTCGTCTGGAGGGTGGGAAAACTCCCTACGACGAAGTGCAGTGGGAGACCCGAAACGCCACTATCGGAAACGATAAAGGGTCTGTAATCTTTGAACAACGCGACATCGAGGTGCCGGCGGACTGGTCTCAGACAGCCACCAACATCGTCGCGAGCAAGTATTTCCATGGCAAACTGGGCTCGCCCGAGAGGGAGCGCAGCGTGGCCGAACTGGTGCATCGCGTTGTCGACAGCATCGCCGACTGGGGACTTGCCGGGGGGTATTTCGCCACCCCGAACGATGGCGAAAACTTCCGCAACGAACTCGCGCACCTGATGTTGCATCAGAAGGCGGCGTTCAATTCGCCGGTCTGGTTCAACGTGGGGGTCAGGGAATCGCGCGGCTACGGCTGGTTCTATGAGACCGCCGAAGACAAGATCCGGAAGATGACGTCGGAAGCCAGGCCGCAGTGCTCGGCCTGCTTCATTGTCTCGGTGAAGGATTCGCTCGAGTCGATCCTGGATCTGGCGAAGACCGAGGGCATGTTGTTCAAGTGGGGTTCGGGCACGGGTTCGAATCTTTCAGCGTTGCGCGAAGAGGACGCTATTCTCTCGGGCGGCGGCAGGGCCAGCGGACCTCTCTCGTTCATGAAGGGCTTCGATGCGTTCGCGGGCGTAATTAAATCGGGCGGCAAGACGCGGCGCGCGGCCAAGATGGTGATCCTCAACGTGGATCATCCCGATATCGAACGTTTTGTCTGGTGCAAAGCGAAAGAAGAGAAGAAAGCTCACGCGCTGATCGAAGCGGGCTACGATTCGTCGCTCGACGGCGATGCGTACAGTTCGATCTTTTTCCAGAACGCGAATAATTCCGTCCGCGCGACGGATGAATTCATGAGCGCGGTCGTGGAAGATCGGGAATTCTGGACGAAATCGGTCGGCACGCCTGGCAAACCGGGCGAGAAAAAGGACCGCTTTCGCGCACGCGATTTGATGCGCGAGATCGCTGAAGCCACCTGGCAGTGCGGCGACCCGGGCATGCAGTTCGATACCACGGTCAATCGCTGGCACCCCTGCAAGAACACATCGCGCATCAACGCGTCGAACCCCTGCTCGGAATACATGTTCCTCGACGATTCGGCGTGTAATCTCTCCTCGCTGAACCTGATGAAATTCGTGGGGCCGAACGGGTTGTTCGACGTGGAAGGGTTCCGCCACGCCGTGGATACCCTCATTGTGGCGCAGGAGATTCTGGTCGACAGCGCGGCTTATCCGACGGAGAAAATTGCGCAAAATTCGCACGATTACCGGCCGCTCGGGCTGGGATTCGCTAATCTTGGCGCACTGTTGATGTCATTCGGCATTCCTTACGACAGCGACCGCGGACGCGATTATGCGGGTTCCATCAGCGCGGTAATGTGCGGCCAGGCTTACCTGACGAGCGCGCGCATCGCGGAGGCAACCGGACCTTTTCCGGGATACGCGCAAAACGCGGAGCCGTTTCTCGAAGTGATCCGGATGCACAGGGATTCGGTACAGAGCATCAACCACCGCAATATCCCGAGCGATTTGTACGCGGGCGCGAAGAAATGCTGGGAAGACGCGTACGAATTGGGCGAGCGTGCCGGTTTCCGCAACGGTCAGGTGACCGTGATCGCGCCCACGGGGACGATCGGCTTCATGATGGATTGCGATACGACGGGTATTGAGCCCGATCTGGCGCTCGTGAAGTACAAGAAACTAGTCGGCGGCGGCGTGATCAAGATCGTCAATAACACGGTGCCCGCGGCGCTCATCAAGCTGGGCTATTCGCCGGAGCAGGCTGAGGCTATTATTACCCACATCGATTCCACCGGGACGATCGAGGGAGCGCCAGGACTGAAGAACGAGCACCTGCCGGTGTTCGATTGCAGTTTCCGTCCGCAAAACGGCGCGCGATCGATCTATTACATGGGTCATCTCAAGATGATGGGCGCGGTGCAGCCGTTCGTTTCGGGAGCGATTTCGAAGACGATCAACATGCCGGAGGAGTGCTCGGTGGAAGACGTCATGGACGCTTACATCGAGAGTTGGCGGATGGGCCTCAAAGCGGTGGCGATTTATCGCGACAACTCGAAGAAGGTCCAGCCGATGAATACCGGGGCGGGGAAAACAGCGGAAAAGAAGACGGCCGCGGCGGCGCTCGCGAAGGAAGTCGCGGCTGTGACGGAGAAGGTTGTTTACCGGCCGGTACGGCGCAAACTGGCGGATGAGCGGCAGTCGATCACGCACAAGTTCTCGATCGGCGGCCACGAAGGGTACATCACGGTGGGGATGTACGAGGATGGCAACCCCGGCGAAATCTTCGTCACGATGGCGAAGGAGGGCTCGACGATTTCGGGGCTGATGGACAGTTTTGCGACATCGGTGAGTTATTGCCTGCAGTATGGGGTGCCGTTGAAATTCCTGGTGGACAAGTTCGGACACGTGCGGTTCGAGCCGAGCGGCTGGACCGGCAACCAGCAGATTCCGTATGCGAAGTCGATTCTGGATTATATTTTCCGCTGGATGGCGGCGAAGTTTCTGGGCGCGGAGTATACCGCCGCGAACGAGGCGGGCGAGTCGGCGGCATTGCGTCCGACAGAGGTGAGTTCGCAGGAGACACTGCCGTTTCCCGCAGTGGCGACGGATGCTCCGATGTGCGCGGAATGCGGCGGGATGATGACGCGCAACGGGAGTTGCTATAAGTGCGAGAACTGCGGGGGAACGAGCGGCTGTAGTTAATCTCCGTGGTTAGTCGCTGTAGTTAATCGCTGTGGTTAATTTCGCGCACGGTCAACCGGCACGAATCGAAGTTCCGGAGCCGCCGATCCGGCCGGTGCTATCCTCAGTCAGGTAGTTCATGAATTACCGGAAAGCGCTCATGCTTCTGAGTGTGGGCGCTGGGCTCCTTACCGCTTTGTACGCCGCGCAACGCCCGTTCCGCGTCTATCCCAGTATGGAAGCCTACGACAATGTCGAACTTCCTCAGGATTACAGGGAAAAGACCGAATGGGTATTCGCCAGATTGATGTATCCTCAGCATCCCCGCGCGCGTTTTGGCGGATACCGCCGTTTCGGAGGCTTCGACTGGCGGGAAGGCGGCACCAGCTGGACGCAGGACTACCCTCGCGCCGACCGTCATTTCGCGGCGGCTCTGCGGCGGCTCAGCCGGATTCATGCGCGCTCGGTCGAGCAGCCCGTTAACCTGGACGACGGTAACGATGTGTTCAATTATCCGTGGATGAACGCGGGCGAAATGGGCGACTGGAAGCTTACAGAAACGCAAGCCCATGTTCTGCGCGAGTATCTGTTGCGGGGCGGCTTCCTGATGCTCGACGATTTCTGGGGAACCGAGGAGTGGAACCGGTTCAATGAGAGCATGAAGGTCGTTTTTCCCGACCGGCAGATTGTTGAGATCGATAATGACGACCCCATCTTCCACATTGTTTACGACCTGAGCGACCGGTACCTGGTGCCCGGTCAGTGGGGCCTGAACCGGGCTTGTCTTTGCCGGAACGATGGCCAGGTACCGCACTGGCGCGGGATTTACGACGACCACGGCCGGGTGATGGTCGCCATAACCTTCAATTCGGATATAGGGGATTCGTGGGAATGGGCTGACGATCCGGCTTATCCGGAGAAATACTCGGCCCTTGGAATTCGTATCGGAGTCAACTATGTCATGTACTCAATGACTCACTGATGTTTATTCCGGAGATTATGCGCCGCCATATCGCTTTATTCGTCCTGATTGGCGCCGGGCTGAGTCTCTGCGGCATTCTGCTGGCACAGAAGCCCTTCAAGGACTGGCCCGCGATCGAGTATACTGACTTCCCGCTGCCTCCCGACTATCAGCAGAAGGCCGAGTGGACTCGCGCGCGGTTGCGCTATCCGGACATCGCGGGTTATCCCTTTGCCGATCTGTCCTATGGAAACCGGCCGTTTCCCGGTTTCTGGACCATGGATTACCCGCGTTCCGACCGGCATCTGCTCGAAGGCGTGCGTCGGCTCACCCGCATCGAAACCCGTTCAGTGGAGCAGGTCGTCAGCTTTGGCGAGGACGACATGTATAATTTCCCGATGCTCTATGCGGTCGAGGTGGGGCATTGGCGGCTGCGGGATCAGGACGCGGCGCAGTTGCGTGAATTTCTGCTTCGAGGCGGATTCCTGATGGTTGACGATTTTCACGGAAACGTAGAGTGGAGTAACTTCTACGAGGGCATTCACAAAGCCTTCCCGGAGCGCCCGATCGTGGAAATACCGGACGGCGATCCCATTTTCCATACGCTTTACGACCTCAACGAAAAGCTGCAGGCTCCGGGTGCGGATCACTATTACCGGGACGGCCTGACTTATGAGGCAGGGACCATCGTGAACGACCTGAACGCCGGCAAAGTGCCGCACTGGCGGGCGATCTACGACGACAAAGGCCGCGTGATGGTTGCGATCTGCCACAACATGGACCTGGGCGACGCGTGGGAAAATTCGGATGACCCGCGTTATCCCGAGAAGCTGGCGTCGTTTGCTTACCGGCTCGGCATCGACTACTTCATCTACGACTTGAGCCATTAATCGTGACGCAAAGCACGATTCCCGATTGAGTACGCCGCTCGATCAGGCTCCGGAAATCTGCCGCATGAGTGCCGTGCAAATGGCGAAGCTCATCCGCGAGCGGAAGCTTTCGGCGCGAGAGACGATGCAGTCTCATCTGGCGCACATCGAACGCGTGAATCCGCGGGTGAACGCCATTGTCACGCTTGTGCCCGACGAGGCCCTGCGGCGCGCTGCCGCGGCGGATGAGGCGCAGGCTCGGGGTGTGCCCCCGGGCGCGCTCCATGGATTACCGGTCGCGCACAAAGACCTGCAGCCGACCGCGGGAATTCGCACCACCTTCGGCTCGCGCATCTTTGCGGATTTCGTTCCCGAAGAGGATTCGTTGCTGGTGGAACGGATCAGGCACGCCGGCGCCATCGCGGCCGGCAAGACCAATACACCGGAATTCGGCGCGGGGTCGCAGACTTACAACGAAATCTTCGGTGCAACCCTGAATCCCTGGGACATCGCGAAAACCTGTGGCGGCAGCAGCGGCGGCGCGGCCGTCGCGCTGGCTTGCGGGATGGTTCCACTGGCCGACGGCACCGACCTCGGTGGCTCGCTGCGCAATCCGGCGAGCTTCTGCAACGTGGTGGGGCTGCGGCCTTCAGCCGGAACGGTGCCGGTGAGGCCTGCCCCGGGCGGATCTTCCATGAGCGTGGAAGGGCCGATGGCGCGCTCCGTTGCGGATGTGGCGTTCTTCCTCTCGGCAATTGCCGGCCGCGGCCCGTTTTTCGCGCAACCGCTGGAGCGTAATTTCAAAGACGTGCGCGTAGCGTGGTGGAAAGACCTGGGCGGCATTCCGGTCGATTCCGAAGTACGCGGGATCGTCAATGCGCAGCGCAAAGTATTCGAGGCGATGGGCTGCATCGTGGAAGAGGCGGAACCCGATTTTGAAGGCGCCGGCGAAACGTTCCGCACGCTCCGGTTCCAAAGTACTGCAGAACGCCTGGGCGGGTATGTGAAGCAACATCGGGGCCTTATCAAAGATACGTTGCTTTGGGAAATCGAACTGGGCAATCGCCTGACGGACGGCGATATCGAACGGGCCCGCGCGAAACACGGTGAACTGCGCCGGCGGATGCATCGATTTATGGAGCCGTATGACTGCTTCGTGCTGCCGGTAAGCCAGGTGTCGCCATTCGACGTCAAGCTTCACTACCCGCTCGAAATCGAAGGTACAAAGATGGAGACTTATATCGACTGGATGAAATCCTGCTATTACATCTCGGCGATGGGGACGCCGTCTCTTTCAGTGCCGTGCGGCTTCACGCGCGATGGACTACCTGTGGGAATTCAGATTGTCGGGCGTCGGCGCCACGATTGGGAGCTGTTGCAGATCGGCCACGGGTTCGAGAGCTTCAGCCGGCCCCGGTGACGCAAGCGCGCGGACGATGAAGCGTTTCGGGGCGTGCCCAACATAATAGAAGGGATAACAGGTGATCAGTGTAAGAGTTGGTTTAAGGGTAGGGTCCATGACACTGATTGCCGCAGGATCGACCACTTCGGTCGATTCCACGGTATACGTTCTGTTTCCGGACTCCGTGGTTACGGTAATCACGTCGCCTTGCCGGATATCGCGGAGGCTTCTGAAGAATGTGTCACGGTGCGCCGCCAGCACCACGTTTCCGGGTTGACCGGGGAGGGACGACCCATCCACATGACCCACGCCGTGGTTTAGAACCGACATTTTCGTACCCTGAAACACAATGGCGGAAAGGTGGAGTCTCGGGATCTCCACCCTTCCGATCAATCCACCGTCGGCTATCGGTACGGAGGGCACTGAAAGCGAGGATCGGGCGCTCAGAAGGCGATCCAGTTCCCTGTTCCCCTGTGCCTGCTGGAACCTGGAGTTTAACCAGCTCGTTCCGCAGTACCCGAGAATAATGAGACCGGCCGCAAACAGAAAACGCTCGATCCAAACCGCAATGCCGCGAATCATGCCGCTTAACCTTTAGAACTGACTTTGGCGCCAATCCTTTTGGCAAATGCGCCCAGACCGAGGGCCGCGCCGAGGGACATGAAGCCCAGGAGGGCCAGCAACGGGAGGTCGCTCGCGGTCTGGGGTATCGTTGCCGGTGTGGTATTTTCAGCTACGACGGGCGCTGGTTCCGGTTCCGGTGCGGCTGCAACCGGCTCGGGAGCGGGCGGCGGAGTGGCCTGCGCGATTACAACAGTCTCGGACTGAGGCTCCGGGGCTTGCGCTACAACCGCGGCTGGCTCGGGTTCGGAAGGAACCTCTTCATGGGTCACTTTCGTGATCTCAGTGGCTCTGGTTTTCGGATACCTGAATTCCTGGCCAAAGTTATCGGCGGGGTAAAACCACGCGCGCAGTGCTTTGGGTTGTCCGGCGGGTGTTTCCCAGAAACTGAATACGCTCTTGGCCGTCGGGTGGATCCGGTAGTTGGGAATGGCGAGGATCGTCGCGAAAGTGTGATCTTCCCGCTGATTCATGATTGTGACGATGTGCCGGTCCGATTGCGAGTCTACCAGTTTGAAAACATAGGTACCCGGTTGAAGGATAGCGCCAGGCACTTCCATGGGTTCGTTAATGGTGATGACGGTCTTTTTGTTATACTCGTCCGCGGTTGCCATCGGGCTGACCGCGACCACGGCGATCGCGGCGGCGAAAAGTGTTGTTGCAATGCGAAATCTGTTCATATTTTTAACCTCTTCTTCTTTTTCTTCGGTTTCGCCGGCCCTGCGATAAATGGGCCGCGCGTCCTTTACTGATGCAGCCAGGCTGCCAGACTAAGTAAAAGTAATGAAACCATGGGTGTTATTTGAATCAACCATCTGCGTCCCGGGCCGTCTCGCGGCAATTTCTTCCTTCATTCGATTCGAGGACGCCACTGGCACGAAAATTGCAGCTGTTGGAATATGAGCAACAACTCAATCGTTCGCATTTCGATGGGTATCGGCGTAGCTACTGGGGTTGCGCTTATTTACAGAGCCAGATCGCGCAGGAGAAACCGCTCTCTGCTGGCACGCACGTCAGAGCAGGCCCGGCTCCTGCAACACAGGGCATCCGGATTCCTGAAGACTGCGGGTACTCTGGTCGATAAGGGGCTCAACGAAGCACAGCGCCAGAAGAAGGGCGTTCTGGACGCCATGGAGGCGGGGAAGGCAGCCTGGCAGAAGACGGCCGGGTAGATTCCCCCGGATCAGTGTGTGTTCGCCGACGGTCGCGCGCACGTTATTATTAAGGGGACATGCTTAATACGACGCCGACCCGAGTGCTGGTTGTTGACGACGATGCACGTCAACGCCTGGCGATTGCCGAGATGGTCTCATCCCTCGGTTACAGTGCGGCATCGGCAGCCGATGGGCGGGAGGCTCTGGAACTGCAGGCCGAACACCCGGCAGACCTGATCCTGACGGACCTGATCATGCCAGGCATGGACGGGTTCGCGCTCCTGCGGGCTCTGGCGGAGCGGGGGGACCGTACTCCCACGATTGTCCTCACGGGTTTCGGCAGTATCGAGAAAGCCATCTCGGTAGTGCACGATCTGAACGCGTTCTGGTTTCTGGAGAAGCCCGTCACGCCACGAATTCTGGGGGCGCTGATTGAACGCGCGGCTGCTCAGAACCGGCTGGTGGAGCAAACTGAGGTGCTGAACCGGCAACTGAGTTTTCATGGGGTGCTGGGGGATCTGGTGGGCCAGTCGCGCGTCATGCGGCAGGTGTTCTTCGAGATCCAGCAGGTGGCGCCGACGTCGGCCTCCGTTTTAATCACCGGGGAAAGCGGCACGGGAAAGGAATTGGTGGCACGCGCGCTGCACCGCCTGAGCCCGCGAGCTTCCGGCCCTTTCGTGCCGATCAACTGCGCGGCTTTGACCGAAACGCTTATCGAAAGCGAGTTGTTCGGTCACGAGAAGGGGGCCTTCACCGGAGCGCTGGAGCGTCACATCGGTTGTTTCGAGCAGGCCAATAACGGCACGGTCTTCCTGGATGAAATCGGCGACATGCCGATCGGGACACAGGCGAAACTGCTGCGGGTCCTGGAGGAACGCAAGGTACGACGCCTTGGAGGCAAGATCGACCTGCCTGTCGAGGTCCGGGTGGTGGCAGCCACTAATAAGATCCCCGAGGATGCGATCCGGAATAAACTCCTGCGGGAAGATTTGTACTACCGGCTGAATGTATTTCAGATCATGCTGCCTCCGTTACGCGACCGGAAAGAGGATATCCCCGCCATTTCGGAAGCGATTCTGGTCAATTTGAACAAAAAACACGGATGCCGCGTGGCGGGGTTGCACCCGGGCACGCTCGAGAGATTTCAGTCTTACAACTGGCCAGGAAATGTTCGCGAACTGCGGAATGTGCTGGAGCGGGCGGTGATTATGGCGTCGGAGGGGCAGATTCTCACAAAACACATTGTGGCGATGGACCCGGGCGCAATGGCGGAGCCGCAGGTGGTTGCGGGCGCCGGCGACAACTCGGAATCCCTGCGCATCCGGCCGGGGGCTTCGATGGAAGAAATCGAAGATACCTATATCAATCTGATTTTGCAGCGGACGAATAACAACAAAACGAAGGCGGCTGAGATTCTCGGGATCAGCGTCAGGACGCTGCACAACCGTTTGGGGCAACCGGACAAGGGAAAAGCCAGCGGCGCTCCGGCTTAGGAGGGCAGCGTGAAGGTGCAGATCGCGCCTCCACCGGGTTTGGGAGCCATCCGGATCTTCCCGCCGCGGCCTTCCACAATCCTGCGGCAGATGGCCAGACCCATGCCTGCACCTGGGTATCGACGCCCCTGAACACGCATAAAGGGCTTAAAAATCGCCTCGCAGTCAGCCTGGTCGAGACCGATACCATTGTCTTCCACCTGGATACTCCATCCTCCGGCGTCGGGCGCGGCCGAAACTATGACGACAGGAGACTGCTCCCCCTGGAATCGGAGGGAGTTGCCAATCACATTTTCGAGCAGTTGCATAAGCTGTTCGAGGCCAGCTCCCACGACAGGCAGGCCTTCCCCAACAACAGTGGCGCCCGAAGCGTCAATGCGATCGCCCAGTGCCGCCACTGTGATGTTGAAGGCTGACTGCAGGGACGCACTTCCAGGGGACAAGCCATCCGGGGTGGAGCGCAAGGCCACGGAATAGCCGGATACGGCGTCGACCAGAGTGCGCATCCGCATCGCTCCGGAAAAGATTTCTCTCAGAATCTCGTCGCCTTCGCCCCCGAGACGGTCCTTCGCCACCTCCCGCAGCATCTCGGAGAAGGCGTTAATCGAGCGCAAAGGCTCACGCAAATCGTGCACCAGGCGGTCGAGAAACTCCGCCCAGTCATCGTTACCTTCGTGGCGCGCGCTCATCTCGAACGGCCGGGATCTAGAATAAACTCAATGGCATTCAGGCTACAGACCCGGATCGACCGCCCGTGGCGATTCCTGGTCATTGCCATTGTCCTCATCATCGTCGTTCTATTTTACTCTGACTGGAGAGCCTACAGGCATGCCGCCACGCAGAGCGACGAGACCCGCCAGTTCATCCAGCAGACGAATGCGCTGCTCTCTTCCATCAAGGATGCCGAGACGGGGCAAAGGGGTTATTTGTTAACCGGCGACCGGAAATATCTGGCGCCCTATGAAAAGGCCGCCGCCAACTTGCCGGGCGAGTTGAGCGCGCTTTCCCAAACTGCGGCCGCCACCAGCCACGAGGTCAGCCAGGTGACGCGCATCCGATCCCTGATCGCCGGCAAAATGGTGGAATTAAAGGGAACGATCGATCTTCGGGATCGGGAAGGCGACGCGGCCGCCATGTCTGTTATTCGGACGGGCGACGGCAGACTCACAATGGATGAAGTACGGGCTGCATGCGCCGTGCTGGTGAGTGGGGAGCAGGCGCGCCTTTACGATCTGGACAAGGCAGTGGATTTGAACGCCAACCGCTCCCGCATCGTGGTTCTGGTAGGCTGTGTCGGGCTCGTATTCCTGCTGTTCCGTCTGGGCTCGGCCGTCGATACGGTAGTCGCGGAGCGCGAGCAGTTTGCCCTGACCGTGGAGGATTCCCGGCAATTGCTGGAGACTACGCTCGCGAGCATCGGCGATGCGGTGATCGTGACGGACGCCGATGGCAGCATCCGTTTCATGAATCCCGTAGCCGAGAGGCTGACCGGGTGGTACGCGAACGCCGCGGCGAGGAGGCCCCTCGAGGACGTGTTCCAGCTGGTGGACGAAGTGACGCGAGAGGCCGTGGAAAACCCCTACAGGGCCGTACAGCGCAAGGGGGTGGTGCCGGGCATCGCGGAGCAAAGCGTCCTGGTGGCCCGGGACGGACGGGACATTGCGATCGAGGACAGCAGCGCGCCGATACGCGATGCCGCCGGGAAGGTGTTGGGCGTCGTACTGGTGTTCCGGGATGTGACCGCCCGCCGGATCGCGGAAAGGGAACTGGAACGGTGGAAGAAGATCTTCTCCGGGGCAGGCTTCGGGATGTTCGTCATCGATCCTCGAAGCGGCATAATTGTGGACACAAATCCCACGTTTGCGGCAATGCACGGATATTCGGTCAATGAATTGCTCGGGCTACCCCTATCGGCGCTGCTGCCGCCAGAGTTCCGCGGGGGGCTGGCGAAAGCCTTGCGCATCGCGAGTGAAAAAGGCCGCCATATGTTCGAACATCAGCATCTGCGGCGTGACGGAAGCCAGTTTCCGGGCCTGATCGACATGACTACCTTCCAGGATGGCCGGGACGACTTCTGGGCTGGCTATTGTTCCGATATTACTGAGCGCAAACAGTTTGAAGATACACTGCGGGAGAGCGAGGAACGGTTTCGAACGCTGGCAAGCGCCCTGCCGCAACTGATCTGGGCGACTGATGCGAATGGGCAGATCGAATACGTTAACCAGGTATGGATTTCATATGCCGGATGGAAATCCGGAGAAGAAGCCCGGAAGTATTTGCCGCACGAACCGTGGCAGGACCTGTTGCACCCGGAAGATCGCGACGATTACAGGCAAAAGTGGAACGTAGCGCTCCGAACCGGGAAGACTTTCGAGGCGCAAGCGCGATTGCGCCGGGCGAGCGATGGCGGCTACAGGTGGTTTCTTTGCCGGAGCGTGGCCGTACGGGATCGCGGCGGTGACATTATCCGCTGGCTCGGCGGCTGTACCGATGTGCAGCAGCAAATGGGAGATGCCGCGCAATTGAAGCTGACGAACAGGGCTTTACAGCAATCGAACGCCGACCTGGAAGAGTTCGCGTATGCCGCGAGCCACGATCTTCAGGAACCACTGCGCATGGTTTCCATCTATAGTCAGCTTTTGAAGGAAGAGTACGGCAGCGGACTCGACGCCCAGGGGCTGTCTTACATTGAATTCGCCGTCAACGGAGCAATGCGCATGTCGAATCTGTTGCGCGCGCTGCTGACCTACTCGCGCGTTGCCAACGCCGCGCCGCAAACATCCGAAACGTCCGATGCCGGAGCCGCGGTATCGGCGGCGCTCCTGAATCTCTCCACCGTGATAGACAAATGCGAGGCGTCGATCGAAGTGGGAGACATGCCCCCGGTGCAACTCCCCGAAGTTCATCTGGTGCAGCTCTTTCAGAATCTGATTGGCAATGGGCTCAAGTATTGCAAAGAAGAGTACCCGGCGGGCGACCGTCCGGGCATCCGGATCGCCGCGGTTCGCGGGACCGACCGCTCGTGGCAGTTCTCGGTAACCGATAACGGGATCGGAATCGAGCGGGAATACCTGACGCAGATCTTCGGAATCTTCAAACGCCTGCACGGCGCTGCGTTTGAGGGCACGGGGATCGGACTGGCTCTCTGCCAGAAGATCGTTGAACGGGCAGGCGGACGCATCTGGGCTGAATCGGAACCGGGCAAAGGTTCCACATTTTTCTTTACTCTTCCGGGGGTGGATATTGGCAACAACGCACGCAGCCATCACAATTCTGCTGGCTGAGGATAATCCTGGGGATGTCTTTCTGGTGCGCCGCGCCCTCGAAAAGCACGATCTGAAGGTCAAACTTGTGGTCGTGGAAGACGGCCAGGCCGCTCTTCAATTCCTGGATAAGGTGGACAGCGCCGAGGGCGGCGACATTTGTCCCGATCTGGTCCTGCTGGATCTGAATCTGCCCCGGGCCACGGGGAGCCGTGTGCTGATGCGAATCCGGCAGAGCCCGAAGTGTGCCGCGACTCCGATCATCATCGTAACTTCATCCGATTCCCCTCTCGACAGGGAAGTGGCGGCGCAGCTTGGCGCTACGGGCTATTTCCAGAAACCGGGCGACCTGGCCGGCTTCATGCAACTCGGCCGCATTGTGCGCAGTGCCCTGGACAATGCGAAAGAAGCAATTTCGTAGCGAACCCGGATCTGTTTGAGTGAAGAGGCGCCCCGCCTGCGGGCGCCTCTTCACTATTGCGAGCCGTTGCGTTTATTGAATTGCAATGGTCACGGTGTTGGACAGCACGCCGCCCACGCTGATGACAACAGGTATCGCATCACCCGGAGATATGCCTTGCGGCACCAGGGTATTCACCTGGTAAACGCCCACCAGCGTGGGCGCTAATCCGGAGTAGCTTACGATTGCCGTCACGCCGCCGATAGTCACTATCGGCATCGTTTGAGTAATTGAAAGCGGGCTGGACAGAGCGGCGGATCCCGTGGCCGGTTGATTGGTAACGGCTCCGAGGCCGGTGCAGAAGATGGAGATGTAAGACCCGCGCGAGACAGGAGTGCCTGGAGCGGCAAGCTGAGCGGTGGGAGCGATCAGAACCGCACCCTGCCCTGTTCCGGACAAGTTCATTGAGAAGATGCCGGGAGCGAAGGGGGCGAGAGGCACCATCTGCGTGTTGGACGATATGCCGTTAACGGTTGCGACGATCGAAGTCTGTGTCTGGCCCGCTACCTCCCAGGGAATTTGCAGATTCACCTGGGTGGGCATCGCGAAAAACAGAGGCGCCACCTGACCGCCGATGGAGAAACCGGTTTGAGCCAGAGTATCGGGTAGAGGAGTCGGAACCATGGAAGATGCCTGCCCTATGGCAAGGTTTGTTCCGAAGACGGCCGCAATGCTGCCTGCCGCGACGGGCCTCAGATAGCTGGCGTCGTTGACGGTGCCCGCCGGATCGATAACGGGCGGGTTCGTAGTTGCCGCGCCCGTAGTAAATGTCCATACATAGTTTCCGGAGAGGGCGTTGCCCGCAAGATCCTCCGCGCCGTTTGTAACCGTGGCGGTGTATGCGGTGTCAGGGGCCAGTGAGACTGCGGGAACGAAGCTTGCAACCGTGCCATTGTACGTTACGGTGCCTGTAACGGGGGTTGAGCCCTGCTGCAGGGTAAACGTCGCGGTGGTAATCGTCAAAGGGTCCATCGGTTTGCTGAAGGTTGCAGTCATATTGCTCCCGACGGTCACACCCTGGCTGCCGTTGAGCGGCGCCGTGGAGGTTACCGTCGGCGGAGTAGTATCCGTGCTGGAACCCGTGGCAAAACTCCAGACGTAGTTACCGGCCAGGGCGGTGCCGGCGAGGCTCTCGGCGCCGGTTGTAATGGCGGCGGTATACGCGGCGCTTGTGAGTAGACTGCTCAACGGCGTAAAGACCGCAGTCGTGCCCGAGTATGTCACGGTTCCGGGGACAGGTGTTGCCCCCTGCGTAAGCGTGAAGGTCGAAGTGGAGATTGTGGCAGGATCCATGGCCGTACTGAATGTCGCCGAGAGTTTGTTGCCGATCGCCACGGCGGTAGCCCCGCTCACGGGAACAGTGGAAATAACCGTGGGTGGAGTGGCGCCGGTGGCCGAACCTGTAGTGAACGTCCATACATAATTACTGGCCAGAGCATTACCGGCCTGATCCCGCGCTCCGGTTGTGACCGTGCCCGTGAATGTCGTCTGAGGTGCGAGAGAGCTTGCAGGGGTAAAGGTAGCAGTGGTGCCGACATATGTCACAACGCCTGAGATGGGGGCTGTCCCTTGTGTCAGGGTGAAGGTGGATGGCGTGATCGTCGAGAGGTTCATCGCCGTGCTGAACGTCGCGGAGATTTTTGCGGTGGTGAGCACGCCGGTCGCGCCATTGGCAGGCGCCGTGGAAGTAACGGTTGGAGCCGTCGGGGCCACCGGTACGGTAGCGCTGCTGCCGCCGCCGGTATCGATGCTAACCGCGCCTCCGATTGCCAGCGCTCTGCCCGCCAGGGTCGAGCCGGTGAGCATCGAGATCGATACCTTTGCCAGGATGTTTCCCTGGAAGACGGAGGTGGTTCCAATGGTTGCCGAACTGCCCACCTGCCAGAATATGTTGGCGGCATTGGCGCCACCCGCCAGAATGACCTGGCGGCCGGAAGTCGTGGTGAGCGTGGAAGCAATCTGGAAGATCCAGACAGCATTCGGGTTGCCCTGTGCGTCCAGTGTGAGGTTTCCCGACGATATCGCCAGCGAGGAGGTGGATTTATAGAGTCCGGGGGCGAGAGTCAACCCACCGATATTTCCCGAGATCGTCACTGGAGCTACGGACCGTCCAGCGGCGTCATTATAGGCTGTCGCCAAATCCAGTTGTGCCTGGGCGGCGACGGGCCCGCCAGCGTATATCGTCCCGTTTACGGTTACGGCCGGAGTGCCAGCCACATATGCCGTTCCCGGAGATATCCCGACGTTTCCGGTAATCGTGCCGCCGCCAGTTACGGTGACCGTGGTTCCGGCCAGGATCGCGAAGGTAGAGTTGGACCCAAGGTTTACAGCCGCCTGCTGTGCATTGGCGGCGATGGCAGCCAGGCAAAGACCTGACCCCAGAAAGAAAACGAGCGTAGGAAACTTCTTCATCGGCAGCCCTATTCCGTCAACCGGCGAAAACCTAATAAGGTTTTGAGCGGGGACGATTAGTATAGGCACCGGTCTGGCCAATGTGGCCTTTCTAACGCTTCAGGTTGAAATTCAGTGTCGATCCGGAGCGGGGCGCTTACTTCGAAACTTCTTTTTTAGCGCAGAAGCGGTCGAATGCGCCGGTCAGAACCTGGGCAATCTGAAAAGCGTCGCGCCCTTCGATATCGCTGCGGTGCATCATGTAGACCGGTTTGCCGTTCTGGAAGATGGCGATGGAGGGTGAAGATGGCGGGTAATCGGAGAGAATCCCGCGAAGGTGCGCGAGTGCCGCGTCGTCTCCGCCGGCGAACACCGTAGCCACCTTATCGGGCAGAACGCCGTGCTTCAGCGCCATCCCGATGCCGGGGCGCGCCTTGCCGGCGGCACATCCGCAGACCGAGTTAACCACCATCATGACAGTACCGTTTTCGGCGGCGAGGATGCGATCGACCTCCGCGGGAGTGCGGGTTTCTTCCACACCGTAACGCGTGAGGTCCTCGCGCATGGGAACGAGGAGTTGTTGAGGGTAAGCCATTTCAACTAAACAGTAGCAGATCGGAGAGTAAGCTCCGCCGGCTTATGGGAGCCAGAGCGCGCGGACGATCAGCCACGCGGCGCCGATCGACCAGCCGAGCAGCGCCTGATACTCCCGGTTCTTCCGGTAAAGCGCGGCCGAAAAACGTTCGGGGCCGAATTGCGGCGGCCATCGCGGAATCAGCAACGGTACGCGCGCGGCGAACGCGGTGTAGCCGGGCAGGATTGCCGTAAGATGCTGCTCTTCAAGCTCGATCGCCGGCAGATAGACCAGCGCGAACAAGGCGGCAAACAGCAGCGCCAGCCCTGCGCTGCGAGCCGCCGCGGCCAGCCCCAGGGCAGTGATCAGCGTTCCCAGATAAAGCGGATTCCGCGTAAACGAGTAGGGACCCGAAGTGGCGAGGCGCTGGTCTTTCGCGAGATGTCCCGCGGCCCATGCCCGTATTGCCAGCCCGCACGCGGAGAGCGTCAGACCGATCGCGAGCGAAGTGCCATCGGGATGGGCGAACCATGCGAAGGCCGCGACCATGACGAAGCCGGCAGTGACCCGCAATCGCGCGACCGCGTCGGCGTAGCGCTTGGGGAACCAATGCCTTCGGATCATATCCCGATGAAGTCTAAGGCCGTGAGCTGGCGAGGCAACTCACGCGGGACGCCAGCGCGGCGAAAACCTGCTCCGGAGAGATGGCCCGCATGGAGGCGTCGATCGTCGACCCCCGGCGGTGAGTGGTGGGCGCGCCGGGCATCCGGAAGACCTGGAAATCGCCGCCGTAGGGCCCGTTGCGCACTGGATCGGTTGGGCCGAAAATCGCGGCGCCCGATTTATTCAATGCGGCGGCGAGATGCAGGGGACCGCTGTCGACGCCTACGATCAGCGCCGCGCGCCGCGTGGCGTCAATCAAGCCCGGAATGCCGCTTTCGTGCACGAGCGTGCCCGGCACCGCTGGAACCGTTCCCGGCGCGCCGTTCAGCACCAGCGGAAGGCCCAGCTTCTCGCGCAACAGCGTCGCGAGCCGTGCGTAGTATTCGAGCGGCCATTGTTTGGAGGCCCAGCCGGCGAGGGGGCTGGCAAGCGCGAAAGGCTCGTCCGGCAACTGGCCTTCGGGCACGCCCGCCGGCAGAGGGAACACGCGCACAAGATTCGAAGCACCCGCTCCCGCAGCCAAGTCGAGCGCCTGATCCACCACGTGAAGGGCGGCGCTCGGAACGCGCGTGGAATAGAATAATCCGGCCGGGCGCTCGCGCACCACGCGCGAGCCAAAACCGGCGATCCGTTCGGGGCGGGCGAGATGGGCAATCAGCGCGGATTTCACGAGGCCCTGGAAATCCACCGCAAGATCGTAACGTTCGGAACGCAGTTCGTCCTTGGTGCGCCGCCAGGAGAGGGGGTCGTCGCGGCGAAAAACGACGATGCGGTCGACAAAGCCGTTGTCCTGGAGCAGGGGAACCCATTGCGGTTCCACCACCCAGGTAACACGCGCCTCGGGAAAGTTGTGCTTGAGCGAGGCAGCCCCGGGCAAGGCGTGAATCATGTCGCCCATCGCTCCGAGCCGGACGATGAGGATGCTTTTCACGTTTGAGGTATCCCCCGGCGCCCGTGACAAACGAAGCTGTGACAAGGAACGTGCGGCAACTAATGAGTCTAACAGCACGGCGGAGCTAAAGAATGCGATCCAGGGCGATCGTGTCCGGAGCGATCGCCGCGCAGCAACTCCTCCGCCGCCAGCACGACATGGCTGGAGGTGATGCGGGTCATGCACCGGTGGTCGATGGGGCATTCACGCAGAAGACACGGAGCGCAATCCACCGGTTCGCGCACCACGCGGGCCGCCGGGCCGAGAGGTCCGGTAGCGATTTCATCGGTGGGGCCGAACACCGTTACCGACGGGACGCCCAGCGCGGAGGCTATGTGCATGGCGCCCGAGTCATTGGTGAGGAACACCCGGCAGGCAGCGGTCATGTCGATGAATGCGCGCAGCGCCGTGGCGCCCGCGAAGTTGCGGCCACCGGCGATGCGTGCCACTTCCTCGCACATCGCCATCTCGGCCGCGGAGCCGAAGACTGCCACGGACCCCCCGATTCCGGTGGCGAGGCGCGCGGCCGATTCGCCGAAGCGCTCCGGCAGCCAGCGCTTGGCTGCGCCATAGGCTGCCCCTGGGCTAACGCCGACCACCGGCAGCTTCACGCCGAACGCCTGGAACAATGCTTCGCCGCGCAGGCGAGCTTCCGGGATTCCGTCAAGCAGAATCGCCGGCACTTCCGGCAGGGATTCGATCAGTCCGGCGCGCCGCAGCAGTTCGAGGTAATAAAAGCGTTCGTGCGGCGGTATTTCTCCCTTCCGGGGCGGGGTTACGGGATTGCTCAGGAGCCAGCCCCGGCCGTCTCGCGCGTAGCCGCCGATTCGTTTTACCCCAGCCAGGCGCACAACTGCCGCGCTCTCGAATGAGTTCGGAAACAGGATTGCGAGATCGAAATGCTCGCGGCGCAGACGGCGCGCGAGGCGCCATTTCGCCGCCCAGTCGCGCGCGCCCGCGGCCCCTTCGAGCAGCATCACCCGGTCGATGGAACGTTCGCCCTCATAGAGCGCGGCCACCCAGGGGCGGGCGAGCACGGTGATGCGGGCGGCGGGAAACCGGCCGCGAACCGCGCGTAAAGCCGGAAGCGACATCACGCTGTCGCCGATCCAGTTCGTCGCGCGGATCAGTATGTTCAAGGCCGTGTTCTTTAATCCCTCGGTTTGGAAATCAGTTCCCCCTCGGTTTCGAAATCAACTCTCCAATGGTAAACGTCATCGTCACCGGCGTGCCGGCTTCCGCTCCAGGCTCGAGCGCCGGCTCGTCGGGCGGCTGTTCCAGAAAAATCTTCAGCTTGGCCTCGGAGCCGTCGAAATGATATTCGAGGAATTGCCGGAGCGCGAGCCGGCGCAGCTTGTCGCGCGCGACCGTGGGCTGATAGCGAAAGCCTCTCCCTTCCTTGCGGCGCGAAACGGCGCCGCGGCGCGCGAGCCGGTCGAGCAGCGTCAGAACGGTCGTATACGCGAGCGGGCGGCTTTGCGAAACAACCTTCCGGACATCTTCAACGTTGCCCTCCTGGATCGCCCACAGGGCATTCAGGCACGTCATTTCGAGAGGTGGCGGGAGTTCGCGGTCACGGCCCAAAGCTATTTCCTTTCATCCTGCAGCGCCTGCTGCAGCTTGGTGCCGAAGATGGAACCGCTGGCGGGCGCGGGTTTCGGATTCGGCGGCGCGGGCGCGGCGTCGAATTCATCCACTATGGCGTTCGGTACCCGCGCGCCACCGGCTGGATTGGACTCGAGGTATCGGGTCTTGCGCAGCGCCACGCGGCCGAGCACCGTACTATATGCGGAGAAATAACCCTCCGCCTGCGGATCTTTTTCGATCAGTGCCCGCATCCCCTCCATCTTTGAATCCATGTCGTCGAGGTAATGCAGGAGCAACGCTTCGGGAAAGATCGGAACTTTGGGCGATCCGAACTCCAGTTGACCGTGATGGCTGAGGACCATGTGCTCGACGAGATTTCTCAACCCGGCGGGGAAGTCCGGAAAAGCGTGCAGCTTGTCGGCCAGCATCCGGATCGCAATCGCGATGTGGCCCAGCAGCTGACCCTCCGCCGAATAGCCGAAAGCGCGATCGTAAGTCAGCTCATGAATCTTTCCGATATCGTGGAGCACGACTCCCGCGAGCAGAAGGTTGAAATCCACCGTGACATAATGGCCGGCCACCAGCTTCGCGAGTTTCGCCAGCGAGAGCACGTGTTCCAGCAGACCGCTCCGGAAGGCGTGATGAATGGTCTTGGCGGCGGGGGCCACGCGATAGCGGTCGGCGACGGCGGGATCGTCCAGAAACGCGTCCAGCAGACGGCGAAGATGTTCGTTATCGAGGGCCGCGATCATGGAGCGGAGTTCGTTCCACATCGACTCCGGATCCTGCAGCGAAGCGGGAAAGAAATCGCGGAAATCGACTTCGGAATCTTCCACGCGCCGGAGCTTGTGAATAGTGAACTGCGGCCGGTTGTTATAGAGCTGCATCAGCCCTTTGACTTTGATGAAATCGTCGCGTCCGAAGGTTGCAGCCACCTCCGCGACGTTGTCCCACATCTTGCCCTCCATTTCGCCGGAGCGGTCGGAAAGCATCAGCGAAAGATAGGGCTCGCCCGTACGCTTCTGTCTGACTTCCTTCGTCTGCACGAGGAAGATGGCGGTGGTAGCTTCGTCCGGCTTCAGTTCCCGGATGAAAGGCGACTTCATTGCTGCGTCACGGGCGGCGGTGCTGGCACCGGCGCAACCGTGGGAGGGGCCGCGGGGCTGGTCTCTTTCGCCTGGCCGAGATGGCCGTACGGAATTACATGCAGGAACTTCTTGTGACCCTGTGCCACCACTGCTTCCTTCGTCGTGGTCTCCGGCTTCAGTTGCGCCGCGTCCTGCCATGAGGTATCTTTCCCGGGGGCGGCCGAGCTGTCGACGAAACCAGGCTTGATCTGCAGAAACGCATTCTCGCGCAATCCGGTGAGATAGGCGCGGAGCTTCGGCTTTACCAGCGGCTCCATCAGCTTGTTGACAACGTCGTTCTGCACTTCGTCGAGGCTTGCCTGGCCGGCGGCATAGTGTTCCTCCACGCGATAGATTTCAAAACCGGCCGGCCGGCGGATCGGATCGGTCACGTAGCCTTTATTGTTCGGTTTGAAAACAATGTCGTCGATGTCCTTCGCAAGATCGCCGCGTTTGAACGATCCGAGATCGCCGTCGCTGGTGGCCGTCGGGGCGTCGGAGTACTGGCGCGCGAGGTCCGGAAACTTGGCGTCTCCCTTCCGCAACCGGTCCACCAGGCCTTTGGCCTTTTTCTCCGCCGCGGCCACTTTTGCGGGGGTGCCGTCACCCACCGAGATCAGGATTTCACGCAGCGAGACCATTTCCTGACGGATGAATTCCGATTTGTGCGCGTCGTAATATTTCTGCACCTCGGCCTGCGGGATCGTAATGTTGCGGTAGATTTCCTCGCTGATCACGCGCTGGGTCAGAAACTGGTTCTTCGTCTGCAGCTTGAAGTCTTCGAAAGACACGCCATGAAGTTGTTCCTGCAGCCACTCGTGGAACTTCTCCGGATCGGCAATCTTGCTGTCCGACTGAATCTCCGCAATCCGGCGGTTCACATCGGCATCGACGTTGATGTTCAGCTCCTTGCCCCTCTGGACGAGGAGCAGGGTGTCGATTTCGTCGCGCAGCGCATCCGAGGCTCTCTGATTGGTCGCGGTTTCCAGTGGGGCGCCGGTCAGGCCCTCCTGTTGCAATGCGGCTTCGATCGTTTCGCGCTGTTTTGCCAGTTCACCGCGGGTGATGATTTCGCCGTTCACTTTCGCGACGATCTCCTCCACCAGGTGCACCTGCGGGTCGGGACGATCGATGGCAGCCTTCAGCCCCGGCGCCAACGGGAGAATAGCGGCGGAAAAAAGCCCCGCCAGCATCAAGTTCGAATACATATGTAGTTTAGTATCGCAAACCGGGCGCCGCCGCGGGGGATACGGGTACGTGTTTTTCCGGCCCTGAATTGCCCGGCAAATGCCGTTATGATTTTAAACATGAGGGCCATGCGGATTGCCATCCTGACGTTGAGCTTGCTGCTGGCGAGTTTTGCAGCCCAGGCGCGCAGGACGGCGGACGATGAGAGCGGCCCGAGAAGCGGCCGGCTGGTGGATATCAATCATGCGAGCCTCGCCGAATTGAAAACGCTGCCGGGCATCCGGGATGCGTACGCCGCGGCGATCGTAAAGGGCCGGCCGTATAAGAACAAGAGGCAGATTCTGAGCAGACAGGTCATTCCCGAAGCGGCCTACGGGAAGATCAAAAGCAAAATCGTCGCGAAGCAATAGGCAGAGCAGGCGGCGCGGGGCTGCGTCTGTCTTATCTGTGCTAAAGTGCAGGATTATATGGCATCGCGCAGCGTCAACAAAGTCATCCTGGTGGGGCATCTCGGGCGAGACGCCGAAACGAAGTTCACGCCCGGTGGAGCGGCTGTCACCCGATTCTCGGTGGCGACGAACCGGCGCTGGAAGGACAAGGAATCCGGCGAGTGGAAGGAAGAGACCGACTGGTCGAACGTTGTGCTCTGGCGCAGCGAGAACCTCGCCAATTACCTGACCAAAGGCAAGCAGCTCTATGTGGAAGGAAGACTGCAGACCCGCAGTTACGAGGATAAGGACGGGAAAAAGGTCTACGCGACCGAAGTGGTTGCCGACGACGTGATCCTGCTCAGCGGCGGGCAGGGTGGCGCGGGCGGTGGGGGTCGAAGCGGCGGCGACGAGTATTCGCAGCAGCCGGTGTCGCAGCCCCGGGGCAGCGGCGCGCGTTCATCCCAGTCTTCCCAATACGGTTCGCCGCAACCTTCCGGGCAATCGCCGGCCGAGCCGCAGGACGAGCATTTCGGCCAGGGGATCACGGACGACGACGTTCCTTTTTAAGTGACAGCTTCAATATCGGGAGATCTTTCGATGAAAGCCAAATTCGCACTTTTGATCGCATCTGCCGGTTTACTCGCCGTAACGACGCCTCTGCTGGCGCATCATTCCTTTGCCGCGGAGTACGATTCCGCCAAACCGATCACACTGACGGGTTCGGTCACGAAGGTCGAGTGGATGAACCCTCATGCCCGTTTCTATATGGATGTCAAAGGCGACAAGGGTGCCGTGACGAACTGGGAATTCGAGCTGGGCAGCCCCAACGGGCTGGCGCGCCGCGGGTGGAACAGGAATTCCATGAAGGCAGGCGACCAGGTGGTCGTGCAAGGCTATATGGCCAAGGACGGCTCCAATCTCGCGAATGCAAAGAACGTCAAGCTGGCCGATGGCCGCAAGCTGTTCGCGGGTTCGACGGACGACGGCAGTCCTCAGAAGTAGTTAGCCAGACTACAAGGCCCTGTTCGCCCACCCCCAGGCTGTCTCGACAATCCTGCGCAGGTCCGAATACTGCGGCTGCCAGCTCAGTTGCCGTTGCAGCTTTGCCGAATCGGCCACCAGCAGCGGCGGATCTCCTTCACGCCGCGGGCCCATTTCGAACGGCACCTTTTTACCGGTAACCGCTTCCACCGCCTGGAGGACTTCCTTCACCGAAAATCCTTTCCCGGTTCCGGCATTAAACTGCTTCGATTCGCCCCCGGCGAAGAGCCATTCGACGGATGCGATGTGCGCGCGCGCAAGGTCCGTTACGTGAATGTAGTCGCGGATACAAGTGCCGTCGGGCGTGTCGTAATCGTCCCCGAAAAGCGTCACGGGCTTGCTAGTCCGAATGGCGTCGAACAATAGCGGAATCAGATGTGTCTCGGGGTCGTGACTCTCCCCCGCGCGTCCGGCCGGGTCGGCTCCGGAAGCGTTGAAATAGCGCAGACAAACGCTTTTCATGCCGTGAATCCGGTCGAACCAGGAAAGCAGCTTTTCCACCATGACCTTCGTTTCGCCATAAGGGCTTAGCGGCGCGAAAGGTTCGGATTCCGGAATCGGCACGCGCGCGGGTATCCCGTAGACCGCCGCGGTAGATGAAAAAACGATCTTCCCGATTCCCGCCCGCAACATCGCGGTCAGCAGGGAGAGCGAGCCCGCCAGGTTGTTTCGGAAATACACCTCCGGAATTTTCATCGATTCGCCAACCGCGATATAAGCCGCGAAATGGATCACGGCATCGCACGGCTTCTCGTTCATGACTTCGAGGAGCCCATCGGAATCGAGCAGATCGACGACGCGCAGCCGCGCCGGGTCGACGGCGGATCGGTGTCCGCGGGAGAGATTATCGGCCACTACTACGTCATATCCCGCATCGAGGAGCAGCAGAGTTGTGTGGGAGCCGATGTACCCGGCCCCGCCCGTCACGAGAATGCGGCGCTGGGAAGAACTCACCGTCCGATTGTAGCGGCGCGGACATAAATTACCGAACCCGCGGTACGAGCCACTTCGCGATACTGCATCAGCCAGGGGCGCAGCTCCGGGTAACGGTCCATCGCCAATGCGGGGTTGTAAAGGCCGAGGCCGTCGATCAATATATCGGGATGCGCCCGCGCCAGTTCCAGACGCGCTTCGTGCGTCCCCGCAGTCAGGACGACAGCCGACTGCGTGAGATGCCGGTCCGCCGGCACGCCGGTCAGAGCCTGGCTGTCGAGAAATTTCGTCGCCGGCCGTAAGCCGGTGTAGACATAATCCTCCGGGCGATAGCCCCAGACGTAAAGCGATGCGCCGGCGGGTGCGTTCGCGAGGGCGATACGCGAGGCCGCCCGGCTATCCCGGTCGAGGGCAAGATCGTTCCATGCGGACTGGCGGCCGTGCAGAAGATCGTTTGCCAGCATCGCGTACCGGGGGCCGAAACGGGCGAGGGGCACGGCCAAAGCCACCAGCGCCAGTGCCGCCGCCGTGCGGCCGCGCATGAGGGTCAATCCCCGCGCGGCCGCAATCGTGAGCGCCGGGAGCAGCAGAAAGAAGTATCGGGGGAAAAATCGCCAGCCGAGCGCCACTCCTGCGTAGCCGATCGCCGCCCATGCCAGGTATTTCCAGGCCTTCCCGCGCAGCCAGAAAAACACCGCGCCAATGGCGAGGATGGCGTGAAACCCCAGCCAGTTCAGAGTGCGGACCAGACCGTTCCATACCGGGTCCGCCACAATCGGGCTCGCGGCATACTGGGCGGGCCAGCGCCAGACTTGTGCGATATACGGGGCGAGCGAGCCCGTGCCGGCGAGCCAGCCGAGCGCCGCCAGATTCGGGACGAGGAAACCCGCCAGCAGCGGGATCGCCTGCGGCCAGGCGAATACCGCGCACGCCGCCAGCACGAACACGCCCTTCGCGTTACAGAGAAAACCGATCCCGGCCGCGACGCCGCTCCAGAACGCCTGTTTGCGCACGGCCAGCAATACCGCCGCCAGGTGCGGGACGAGCAGCAGCATATCGGCCGCGAGAGGCAAAACGGCGGAATGGGTGTCGAAGGTGAGGAAGAAACCGAGCAGCGCCGCCGCCCAATAACCTTCCCGCCGGGTCCAGACGCCCGCCGCGAAGGCGTAAGCGAGAAGACAGGCGATCATGGCGTAAATGGCGCCCGCGATGCGCAGGACCGGCCCGATCCCCGCGCCCCACAGCAGATAGACGGCGGGCACCAGCGGCGGCTTGTCGAACCAGATGTCTCTGTAGAGCACGCTGCCATGGCCCATTTGCAGCGCGGCGGCAAGCGGAAGATCCTCCTCGGCCCACAGTACGCCCGAATGGCATAGATGCGCGGCCAGCAGGAGCGCGAACAATCCGGAGAAGAACAAAATTCGGCGCAGAATGTTCCAGTATGAAACACTCTCGGGTATTCTGGGAGAGGCTTCGGCGAATAAAAGACGAAAAGGCCCTGTAAAGCCTCTTATCAAAGATGGACATTCGCGAACAGCTTGCGCAGCATCGTCTGACCGATCGGGGCCAGGCCGATCCCCGCCGGATTACCGCGGATGCTAACCAGAAGGCGGATGTTAATCAGAAGGTTGCCCGGAAGGGCAACGCGGGATTTGTCGAAGAGCTTTTGTCGGGCGAGATCGTCGAGACGCCTTTTGGAAAGCATTTCGAAACGGAAAAGTTATATGCCCGGCACACGCGCCACGGCAGTTACGAAATCTCCGATCTGCTCGCGCTGCCGCCGGATCTGCTCGACGCGCTTTCCGGCGGAACGATTGCGCTCGCCCCTCCCGCCACCTGGGCATTCCTCGATACCGAGACCACCGGGCTTGCCGGAGGCTCGGGGACATACGCCTTCCTGATTGGCGTGGGCAGTATCGGCGCGGATGGCTTTCGCGTGCGCCAGTTCTTCATGCGGGATTACGCGGAAGAGCCTTCGCTGCTCCATTCGCTCGCCGCTTACCTCGCCCGGTTCGACGTTCTGATTACCTACAACGGCAGGAGTTTCGACCAGCCGCTGCTCGAAACCCGCTATATCATGTCGCGCGCCCGCCATCCCTTTGCCGGAATGGAACACCTCGACCTGCTGCACGGGGCGCGCCGGTTATTCAAGCTGCGCCTTGAAAGCTGCCGTCTGGTGAATCTGGAGAGCCGGATCCTGGGCCTGGAGCGCGAGGGCGACGTGCCGGGCGAGCTGATTCCTTACTGCTATTTCGAATATCTGCGGACGCGGCGCGCGTTTCGCCTGATGCCGGTGTTTCATCATAATGCGCTCGATATTGTGTCGCTGGCCTGTCTTACCGGGGTGATCCCGGCGGCGTTTCGCGACCCGGAGCACGTTGAGGCTCGGCATGGGGTGGATCTTCTCGGCCTCGCACGCTGGCTGCAAATGTCGGGGAGGCTTGAAGAAGCGCATCGGACCATGCGCCGCGCAATCGGCCTGGGCCTCGCGGACGGGCACCTTTTCCGCGCTCTTTTCGAGACCGGAGCCATCGAAAAAAAGCTGGGCCTGGAAACCGCCGCGCTGAAGACTTTCACCGGCCTTTCTCTCTCGCCCAACCCTTTCCGCGCCCGCGCTTACGAAGAACTGGCGAAGCATTACGAGCATCGCGAGAGGAACTTCCGCACGGCGCTCGAATGCGTGCGTGCGGCCCGGGGAGTGGAAGATTCGGGGCCGCTTGCGGCGCGGGCGAGGCGTCTGGAGAAGAAGTGCTCCACGCCAGTCCGGCCGTGCGCGGAAGCGTGGTATTCTGCGTAAAAGGTAATTTCGTGACGGATGGCGTGGCCCGGCGGTCCGATTCGGACTGAAAGGGAAAGCCCGGTTTGACCGGTCGAAACCCCTATGTTACGGTAAGGGTGGCCCGAATTTTCGTACTTCTCCGTTTCCTTGTAAAAAATGGATAAAACTCTGCATGACTTAGGCGAGATTGTGTTGAATGGCCTGCCTACGTTCGTATTGATTCTGATTCTTGCCGCTTTTGTCAAATTTCTGTATCTGAATCCTCTCGAAAAAGTGCTCGCTGAGCGCTTCCGGTTAACGGAAGGAGCGCGCGACGCGGCGGAAAACAGTTTGAAAAGCGCGGATACAAAGATTGCGGAATATCAGGCCGCGTTGAATCGGGTCCGCGGCGAAATTTATCAGGAACAAGCGCTGTTTCTTCATAATCTGCACGAGGAGCAGGCCGAGCAGGCGCGTGCCGCCCGGGCTGAATCCGATGCGCGGGTTGCCGGGATCAAGGTCTCGATTGCACTGGAAGCGGCAACGGCGCGGGAGAACCTGGAATTGCAGAGCGACACGCTCGCCGGGCAGATTGCAGACGCCATTCTCGGCCGGAGAGCCGCATGATGCGCCGATTCACGAGCTTCATTTTTATCTTTATCGCCGTCGCAACGCCAGTATTCGCGATAGAGTCGGACGGCGCCGGGAAGCCCGGCATGTTTATCTGGCAAGTGGCGAACTTCCTGATTCTGGCCGGGCTGCTGGGTTGGCTGGCGGTCAAACAGGGAGGCCCGATGCTGTTATCCCGCGCCAAAAGGATCGAGGAAGGCCTCGCCGCGGGTGAACTGGCCAAACAGGAAGCGGATGTGCGGGCGGCTGAGGTGCAGGTGCAGCTTGGCGGCCTCGAAAACGAAGTCCTTGCCCTCCGCGCCAATGCACGGGAAGAGCGGGAACGCGAAGCGGACCGGATACGTGGCGAGGCGCAGGCCGAGCTTGCGCGCATCCGGCATCAGGCCGAACAGGAGATCGAGTCCGCGGGCAAACAGGCGCGGATGGAAGTGCAGCGCGCCGCCGTGGATCTGGCGATCGAACTGGCGGAGCGAAAGGTTCGCGCGCGCATGTCGCCGGAGCTTCAATCGGCGTTGCTGCGAAGCTTCGTTAACGATATCTCCCGCGACGGCGCTATAACCGTCTCCAGCCTGGACTGATTCTCATGATTTCTTCAGGAGTAGTGAATCGCTACGCGAACGCCCTCGCGGATGTAGTTCTCGCGCCGGATTCGGGCGTTCAGCCCCAGCAGGCGATCGGACAATTGCGGGCGTTCGACGCAACGGTGCAATCCTCTCAGGACTTGCGCAGCGTGCTGGCTTCCCCTGCCATTCCGGCAGCCCGTAAACGGGCGGTCATCAAGGATATTGCGGAGAAGCTGGAGTTTGGGCGGGTGGTGCGCAATTTCGTTCTGGTGGTGAGCGATCACCGGCGGGGGAGCGCGCTCGGGCAGATTGTGGAGGCATTCGAAATGCTTCTCGACGAGCGGCTCGGGTATGTGCGCGCGGAAGTGCGTTCGGCTTCGGAATTGGATGGGGATCAGCAGAGCGAGCTTTCGGGCCAGTTGGGCCGGCTTGCGGGTGCGCCGGTGCGTATGCGTTTCACGGTCGAGCCCGGCCTGATCGGCGGCGTGACGGCGCGTATCGGTTCCAGGGTGTATGACGGGTCGGTGCGCGGCCGGCTGGCGGAGATGCGCAAGCGGCTGTCGCTGTTCCGGTAACGCTGTTCCGGTAACGCTGTTCCGGTAGCTCCGGCAGCGGCGTTCCGATAACCGCGATCCGGTGAAAAGTTTAGTCGTTCAACGGAATTTTATGGCTCAAATACGGGCAGACGAGATTACAAGTATTCTGCGGCATGAGATCGAGAATTACGAGCGTGCCATCGATGTAAGTGAAGTTGGCACGATCATGTCGGTCGGCGATGGCATCGCGCGCATCCACGGCCTCGACAAGGTCATGTCGGGCGAACTGATCGAGTTTGGCCATGGCGTTTCCGGCATTGCAATGAACCTGGAGGAAGACCAGGTGGGCGCGGTGCTGCTGGGCGAATACCAGCACATCAAGGAAGGCGAGGAAGTGCGGCGGACCGGCTCGATCATGTCGGTTCCCGTGGGCGAGGCGCTGATTGGCCGCGTGGTTGACGCGCTCGGCCGTCCCATCGACGGCAAGGGTCCTATCCTCACTGACAAAACGAACCCAATTGAGCGCATCGCGCCTGGCGTAATCGACCGGCAGGGTGTCAAACAGCCGCTGCAGACGGGAATCAAGGCGATCGACGGCATGATTCCGATCGGCCGGGGACAGCGCGAACTGATCATTGGCGACCGTCAGACGGGCAAGACGGCGATCGCGCTCGACACGATCATCAATCAAAAAGGCGGCGATGTGATCTGCATCTACGTCGCGATCGGGCAGAAGCGGTCGACCGTGGCGCAGGTGGTGAAGACACTCGAAGATCGCGGCGCCATGGAGTACACGATCGTGGTTTCGGCCAGCGCTTCCGATCCCGCCCCGATGCAGTATCTCGCGCCTTATTCCGGTTGCGCCATGGGCGAGTTTTTCCGGGATTCCAGCCGGCACGCACTTTGCATTTACGACGATCTTTCGAAACACGCCGCGGCATATCGTGAGATCTCGCTGCTGCTGCGCCGTCCGCCGGGGCGCGAAGCTTACCCGGGCGACGTGTTTTATCTGCATAGCCGGTTGCTGGAGCGCGCTTCGAAGTTGAGCGACGCCCGGGGCGGCGGATCGCTGACGGCGCTGCCGTTTATCGAAACGCAGGCGGGCGACGTTTCCGCATACATTCCGACCAACGTGATTTCGATTACGGACGGGCAGATTTATCTGGAAGCCGATCTGTTCAACTCGAACATCAGGCCCGCGGTCAACGTGGGGCTGTCCGTGAGCCGCGTCGGCGGCGCCGCGCAGATCAAGGCGATGCGGCAGGTAGCCGGCGCTCTCCGGCTGGACCTCGCGCAATACCGCAACCTCGCTGCCTTCGCGCAGTTCGGTTCGGATCTTGACAAGGCTTCGCAGGCACAGTTGAATCGCGGTAAGCGGCTGGTCGAAATTCTGAAGCAGCCCCAGTATCGGCCGCTGCCGGTCGAGAAGCAGGTGGCAATCGTTTTCGCGGGCACCAACGGACTGCTGGACGATCTGGCGGTGGAGGATTGCCGCCCGTTTGAGAATGAACTTTATAAGTTCCTTGAAAATTCGAAGCCTGCGATACTTTCGGCGATTCGCGACAAGAAGGTGATTGACGACGCCCTGAAGGCCGATCTGATCGCAGCCATCGGCGAGGTCAAGGTTCGCCTGGCCCAAAACAAGAAACAGACGGCGGGAGCGCGCGCTTAGGCGCGGTTTACCGGACCCCTCATGCCGAGCTTAATCGATCTGCGGCGGCGCATTCGCTCCGTGAAAAACACGGAGCAGATTACGAAAGCCATGAAAATGGTCTCGGCCGCGAAGTTGCGCCGGGCACAGGAACGGGTCATCGCGGCGCGCCCCTATGCGAATCTGATGCGTGAGATGCTGGCCGATCTGACGGCGGCGGCCCAGTCCGACGACCGGGCGATGGAAAGTCCCTGGCTGGCCGTGCGCGAGTTGAAGCGTGTCGACCTGATCTTCTTCTCGAGCGATACGGGTCTGGCGGGCGCGTTCAATTCGAATCTGCTCAAAGCTTCGCAGAAGTTTTTCCAGGACTTCGAGGGCGCGGAGATCACGCTGACCCTGGTGGGGCGCAAAGGGCGCGACTTCTACCGGCGCCGTAACGGGAAGATTCTCTCCGAGCACGTCAATCTCGCGGTCCGGCCCACTTATCGGGAGGCAGCCGAGATCGCGCACGAGGTGATCCGGCGCTACCGGGACGGCGAAACAGATGCGGTTTTTGTCCTCAACAACGAGTTCAAAAGCGTCATGTCGCAGCAGTTGTCGGTGATGCAGCTATTGCCGGTGCCTTCGGGCCAGGACGGGAAACCGGCTGAGAACAAGGATTATATCTACGAACAATCGCCGGTCGATATGCTGAACCGGTTGATGCCCCGCTACGTGGAAGTGGCTGTATTCCGGGCTCTGCTCGAAACCATCGCGTCTTACCAGGCTGCCCGCATGACGGCCATGGACAAGGCGTCTTCGAATGCCAGAGACGTGATCGATACCCTGACGTTGAATATGAACCGTATCCGTCAGGCGGCGATCACGAAGGAAATTATTGAAGTGGTGAGCGGCGCGGCCGCCGCTGCGTAAAGGAAGCGGAACAAAGGAATATCTATGGCAACAGCGTTGGAACCTATCGTACAAGTCATCGGCCATGTGGTTCAAATCTCCGGACCGGCCGTCGACTGTCAGTTTCCCGAAGGTCAGATTCCGGAAATCCACACCGCCATACGGATTATCAGCGAGGGCTTCGATGTCCCGGCGCCGATTGACGTCGTCTGCGAAACGGAGCAGCACATCGGCGAGGGCCGCATTCGCACCATCGCGATGCAGGCGACCGAGGGCATGGTGCGCGGCATGAAAGCGATCAGTCTGGGTGGCCCGATCAGCGTACCCGTAGGGAAGCAAACCCTCGGCCGGGTTCTGAACGTACTTGGTGAACCGGTGGACGAGATGGGTCCGGTCCTTACGGATAAACGGTACCCGATTCATCGCCAGGCGCCGTCCTTCGAAGACCAGTCGACACGGCTCGAGATGTTCGAGACCGGTATCAAAGTGGTCGATCTTCTGGAACCTTACCTCAGGGGTGGAAAGATCGGTCTGTTCGGCGGCGCGGGCGTGGGCAAGACGGTCATCATTCAGGAACTCATCAACAATATCGCGATGAAGCACGGCGGCGTTTCGGTGTTTGCGGGGGTGGGCGAACGGACGCGTGAAGGCAACGATCTCTGGAACGAAATGCAGGAGTCCGGCGTTATCGATCCGAAGGACTACACCAAATCGAAAGTCGCTTTGATCTTTGGCCAGATGACCGAGCCGCCCGGAGCGCGTCTGCGCGTGGGTTTGACCGGTCTGACGGTCGCCGAGTATTTCCGCGATGAAGAGGGCCAGGACGTGCTGCTCTTCATCGACAATATTTTCCGGTTCACGCAGGCGGGTTCGGAAGTCTCGGCGCTGCTCGGCCGCATGCCGAGCGCGGTGGGCTATCAGCCCAACCTGGCGTCGGAGATGGGTGAATTGCAGGAGCGCATCACCTCCACGAAGAACGGTTCCATCACGTCCGTGCAGGCGATCTACGTGCCGGCCGACGACTACACCGATCCGGCTCCCGCCACGGCGTTTGCGCACCTCGATGCCACCACCAACCTTTCGCGTTCGATCGCCGAAATGGGCATCTATCCGGCGGTCGATCCGCTGGCTTCCACTTCCCGTATTCTCGATCCGCTAATCATCGGCGAAGACCACTACAACACCGCGCAGAGCGTGAAAGGCGTGCTCCAGCGTTACAAGGATCTGCAGGACATCATCGCCATTCTGGGCGTGGACGAACTGAGCGACGAAGACAAGCAGATCGTGGCGCGCGCCCGCAAAATTCAAAAATTCCTTTCGCAGCCGTTCCACGTAGCCGAGCAGTTCACCGGCTTCCCCGGCAAATACATCAAGCTGGCGGATACGATCAAAGGCTTCCAGGAGATCGTCGATGGCAAGCATGACGACTTGCCGGAGCAGGCGTTCTATATGCAGGGCACGATCGAAGACGTGATCGAAAAAGCCAAACAGATGGGCCAGGCGTAATGCTTTTGCAACTCGTCAGCCCCGAGCGGGTGCTCGTCGAAGAGCAGGTGGATGAAGTGCAGGTTCCCGGGCTCGAAGGGTACCTCGGGATACTGCCAGGGCATGCGCCTCTGCTTTCGGAACTCAAGGCTGGCGGGGTGTTGAGCTATCGCGGGACCGCCGATAAACGAGAACAGGTGCTCGCGGTTTACGGCGGATTCGTCGAAGTGCAGCCTGATCGTGTCCGGATTCTGGCGGACGCCGCGGAACGCAGGGAAGAGATCAACGTCGAAGATGCCCGTGAGCGGGTGCTGAAAACCGATCCTGCGTCGCAGGATGAGATGCTGCGGGCGCAAGCCCGCCTCGACGCCGCGACGAAAGCATAGAAGCCGATCGGTGGCCGTCAGGAAAGCATAGCGGCGCCAAGACTCATATCCAGCCGCGAAATGAATTCATCCACGTCGTCGCGCCCTATGTTCATCGGCGGCGAAAGGCGCAGCACGTTGCCGTAAAGGCCACCGCGGCCCACCAGAATGCCATTCTCGCGAGCGGCTTCGATCACCCTCAGGGTGGTCGCCGCGGCAGGCGTTTTCGCGGTGCGGTCTTCCACCAGTTCGAGAGCAAGCAGGAGTCCCATGCCCCGTACATCGCCGATGACGGGATGCTCTTCCTGAAGTTCCAGCAGCCTGCCTTTCAGGTATGCGCCTACCTCTTCGGTATTACGGAGAAGGTTCTGCTCTTCGATGTAATCGATTACAGCTTTGCCCGCGGTGGTGACGACCGGATTGCCGCCAAACGTCGAAATCGTGACGCCTTTCATCGCGTCCGCAACTTCCGGCCGCGCCATTGTCACGCCGATCGGCAAGCCGTTCCCCAGGCCCTTTGCGCTCGTAATGATATCGGGTTGCACGCCCCAGTGCTCGATCCCGAACCACTTGCCGCCGGTGCGCCCCCATGCGGTCTGCACTTCATCGGCGATGAAGATCCCGCCGTGGTTCCGCACGATATCGGTAACGATTTTGAAGTACTCCTTCGGTGGCGTGATGAAGCCTCCCACGCCCTGAATAGGCTCTGCGATCAGTGCTGCGACGCGCCCTGAGGTAGTGGTCCGGATGACATCCTCCATATCCTGCGCGCATTTCACCTCGCAGGACGGGTACTCAAGACCGAACGGACACCGATAGCAATACGCGTTCACCGCATGGACGACGCCCGCCTGGGGCGGCCCCAGCTTCCACGTCGATTGTCCGGTCAGCCCCATGGTGGCGGAACTGCGGCCGTGGTAGGAATGGCGCAACGCAACGATTTCCGTGGAGCCTGTATAACACCGGGCGGCCAGGATCGCGGTTTCGTTCGCCTCGGTGCCGCTGTTGGTAAAGAATGACTTTCGCAGATTGCCGCCTGGAGAAATCGCCGCCAGCTTCTCCGCGAGAGCCACCTGCGGTTCGTTCGCAAAGACGGTGGAAACATGCTCGAGCTTGTCGATCTGCGCATGCACCTTCCCGTTCACGTAGTCATTGCAGTGGCCCACGCTGACCGTGACAATCCCGCCGAAAAAGTCGAGGTATTGCTTGCCGTCCACATCCCAGACATACTGATCCTTCGCGTGTGAGACGACGAGCGGGTCCTCGAAATAGTGAAATACCGCCGGGAAAAGATACTCTCTCTGTGCGAGCAGGATCTGCCGTTTGTCCATGATTCAGCGGTAGGCGAGTTTCGCCTTGCGTTCCTCTTCTTCTTTGATTCCGGGCCCGAACAGCTTCTCGAAGAAGCCTTCACGCACCAGACGGTCGACCAGGCTGTTATCGATCACCCGGTGGAAATCGAATTCTCTCATCTGTGCCCCGATGCGTTCATCCGATGGATGGTCGAGCACGTACTTGACCGCGGCGGCCGGAATGTAGGGCACGCGTTCGTAGTCGTTGACCTGAGAATAATGATCGTAAACGCGTTCGATATCGGTACGATCCTCCTTATCCCACGCGAGGTATGTCTTTACGGCGAACGCCTTGTCGTCGTAGAAGCGCTTGATCGCCTCGGCGTGGGCTTTCATGAGCGCCTCCGGCAGACCGGGATCGGCCGTGACCGTAGCTTTGCGGAAAAGGTACACCGAAGGAGCGTAAATATCGTCGTAATCGCTGATGTTGGCCAGACTCCTGTAGCCTTCCTGTTCGAGCTTGAAGTATACGGGCGCAGTCAACATGGTGGCATCGACGCGGCCGCTCACGAGCGCGGCGGCCCGCGAGTTGACATCGGCGCCGAGCGGAACCCATTCGACATCCCTCTGCGAAATGCCCGCTTTCGCAATCAGCCCGATTGTGTAATTGTACGGCGCGTCGCCAATCTGGCTGACGCCGATGCGCTTGCCTTTCAGTGCACGCATATCGGCGATATTGTGCGTAGCCATGAGAGCGAAAAGGCTCTTCTTGTAAGGGCTCCCGAGCGCAATCAGGGAGCCATCTCTGGAACTGGCAATCATGGCCTGCTCCAGCGTGTAGGCAGTCATGACGGCCTCACCGCTCACCAGCATCGCGATGCCGGCCGGGTGAACGCCGAAGACTAAATTGACGTCAAAGCCGTATTTCCGGTAGTAGCCGCCGTCTTTGGCGAGGTAGAGCGGCCAGACCTGGCCGGTCCGCGTGGGGTAATTGATGACTACCTTGCGCAGGGGCGGCGCCTGAGCGGCGAGCAACAGAGCCGAGGCCAGTAATGAGACGCAGATAATTCGTGGCGACACAAAACTCCTATTGCCAGTGGGCGAACCCCATGGCGCTGCCGGTGCCGGCCATCGAGCGATAACAGGGAACGTAGTCCAGCAGTCTCATGGTCAAACCGGCTTCCGCCATGATTCCCGCAATAACGATCCAATTCTTGATTTCGGACGTTCCCGACTGGAACATCTCCTCGGGCAAACTCTCGAGAGCAGCAGCGTCGCCCCGTTCCATCGCGTTGAGTACCCTGGCATCGAAAGCCTCGTCGATAACAAAGTGGGTCAGACCCCCGGAGGCGAGCACCGCAACTTTCAAATCTTCAGACCATGACGAGATGGCGCGGGCAAGAGCCCGGCCGAAAGCGAAGCACCGCGCGGCCGTGGGCTGGTTCGGCGGATAGAACGTATTGACGAATACAGGCACGTGCGGAACGAGCTTGTCGCGCAGAATGCGCCGGTAGACGAAGCCATAAGCGTGGGGCGCCGCATTGGAGCCGATGGCCCCCGTGGGAAGCCTGGTAAGCTGCGCCACGTCGAAATCGCCGGCGACGGTTTTCTCGATGATGTGCCGCCCGAGGCCGGGCAGACACGGGTACTGCGTGTAGACGGACGGGGTGCGGTCGAGTTCCGCGCGGGCCACCCCGGGCGGAAGGCTCGCGAGAAACTCGGGCGTGCGCGGGATGCCTTCCACATACGGACCCCAGAAGACCGCGAAGGCCGGGACGTGATCGCTTGTGAAGATCTCCATCTGGTCGTTCCCCACCAGGACGGCCACGTCCGGCTTTGAATTTTCGAATATATCGCCAAGCTCGCGAATCGCGTTCTGGCAACGGGCGTGCCGTTCGCGGAACACCTCGGGAGTAAGCTGCGCCTCCAAACCCCGCGGCGCCTGCAGTTCCACCATCTCGTCGAAGGTGCGGGTCTTGCCCTGGAAGTGATGTTTGGGATTCGCGCGATCCGCCGGGACGCGCTCCGTCCACGCTTCCGGAGGGACCGAAAGCATGGGTCCGTGCGACGTAGCTATGCCGAAGGCGATGCGAGCCATTTCGTTACGAACCGCCCGCAATATTCAGGCGCGGAAAGAGACGGCGGGCATTCGCTTCGAAGATATTGCGCCGGTCGTCATCGGATAAAAATTCGATGGAATCGATCAGCGGTCTGATGTCGTCGAAACTCTTGCCCGTCGCCGGATTCGCAGTCGAGCCCGAGCCCGGATTCTCCGTTCCGAAGAGCACGTTGGCGCTGCCCGCGATGCCCAGCAGCATTTCGAGCGATTTGCGGGCGTGCAGGCAGGTGTCGTAATACAGCATCTTCAGGCGCCGGTTGAAGCCCTCCACGGTGCCGCCGGTCCTCATGACGTGATCCGCCTGCCAGCGGCCGATCTGGTAGGGGATGGAACCGCCTCCGTGGGCCACGATGATCCTCAATTTCGGGAAGTCCTCCAGCACGCGCGAATTGACCAGCGAAAGCACGGCGAGGCTTTCCTCTGAGATGAAGTGCTGGCTGTAGCTTTCGCGCCCGTGTTTGCAGCCGCTCGAGTGGACGAGTCCGGGAATATCGAGTTCGACCATCTTTTCCCAGAGCGGATACCAGTATTCGTCGGCGAGAGTGGGCGTGCTGTTATCGCCTTCGCCGAGGTCGGAATCGATCAGGGTACCGATGAAACCGAGTTCTTTTACACACCGCTCCATCTCGCCGAACCCGAAGCTGACGGGCTCGCCGGCAGCCTGCGGAAACGCGCACACTCCCTGAAAGCGGGTTGGATAAGCCTTGACCTGCTGGGCGATATAGTCGTGGTTGGCGATGGCCCAGGCCGCGGCCATCTTCACGGGCTTTTCGGCGTGCATCAGTTGAAAGGGCCGGGGCGAGACAAACTGCACGTCGGTGCCGACCGAGTCCATAATGCGAAGATTGCGTTTCGTATCGGGATGATCCCGGACCCATTCATCGGGAAATCGTTTCGGGCTGAAACCATGCGCGCCGCGGGCGGACATCTGGAGGGCTTTCCACTGATAAAGCTCAGGCGCGGCGCAAACGTGAGCGTGGATGTCGATGATCATGACTCGGTATTCCTGTGCCGGGTTTCCGGCAGCGTTCATTGTTTCATATCGGGGGGTTCATATCGGGGTTTCATACCGGGTTTCATTCGGAGATCACCGCGAAAACCTCGCATTGGACCAGCATGGCCCCCGGAAGATCGGGAGCCCCGAAGGTATGCCTCGCCGGTCGGGACTGCTCATCCGGAAACATTTCCAGCCATCCGACGTTGAAATATTCGCGCATGGCCCGGTCCTTCAGCCAGACGTTCATTTTCACCACGTCCTCCGGGCTGCCGCCTGCGATTTCGAGGATCTGGCGAACCGTGGCGAACATCCGGGCGCACTGAGCCTCAATTCCTTCCGGCATTTTCCCCGTAAACGGCTCCTTCCCCGATACTCCGCTGGTGATCAGGAACGGTCCCACCTTGCAGGCGGCCGGGAGCGGATTATCGTGGCCGAAGCCCGGTACGTCGATGCTTACGCGTCTGCCCATATATTCTCCTCGTTGGTTAATATCGCACGGCAGCTACGACATGAGTAAAGCTATGATGAAGTGACTGAATGGGTATGGATGAACACGCGTGGTTTGCGCTGACGGTGGTGCCGCGAAAGGAAAAGATCACGGCGCAGGTGCTTCGAACGAGGGGGTTCGAGGACTTCCTGCCACTCTATTCCACCAGCCGGCGCTGGTCGGACCGGATCAAAAGAATCGACCAGCCCCTGTTCCCCGGTTACGTATTCTGCCGCTTCAATCCCAATGCCCGCCCGCAGGTCCTCAAGAGCCCCGGGGTGGTGTCGATCGCGGGCTTCGGCAAGACTCCGGAACCCGTCCATGACTCTGAAATCGCGGCGCTTCAGACCGTCTGCGAGTCCGGGCTGGACGCCATTCCGTACCCTACGCCGAAGATCGGATCCAGGATCCGGCTGCACGAAGGTCCGCTGAGAGGGCTGGAGGGAATTCTGGTGGAGGACAAGAAGACGCGCCTGGTTCTGTCCCTCACGCTGCTGCAGCGTTCGGTTGCGGTCGAGATCGATCGCGAATGGGCCGTGCCCGTGGGGATGCTGGTCAGCTTCGCGCGCTGAGCGGTGCGAACCAGCCGGTCAATACGCGCCTTCGCCGGTCAGGACAACACGCGCGGTCCGGATCAGCAGATACAAATCCAGCCATAACGACCAGTTGCGGATGTAGTAGCTATCGAGCGATTCCTGAACGTCCAGATCTCCATCGCTGCGGGCATTCACCTGCCACATGCCGGTTAGTCCGGGACGTACCTGTGTTCTCAGCGATCTGAATTCCGGATCGAACCGGCTGTTGTGATAAACCGGGAACGGACGAGGCCCGACCAGGCTCATTTCCCCTTTAAGGATGTTCCAAAGCTGAGGAATCTCATCCAGGCTGGTCCTCCGAAGGAGCTTCCCGACGCCAGGAAGAACGCGGGGGTCGTTTTTCAGCTTGCAGAACTGGTCCCACTCCGACCTGTCTTCCGCGTTTGCGGCCAGATGGCGTTCGAGCATCCCTTCCGCGTTCACATACATGGTGCGCAGTTTGAGAATCCGGATTGGCTTTCCGTTTTCACCCTCCCTTTCCTGAACGAAAAAGGCAGGGCCCCGACTCGCGGCCTTGATCCACAACGCCGCGATGAAAACGAGGGGCGCTATCAGGACGAGCCCCGCCGCCGCGGCCGCAACATCCACGGCGCGCTTGATCCACCGGTTGACCGGTTTGAGGAGATTATGCCGGATCTCCAGGCCCAGAACGCCGCCAAGATCCCGCGTCTCGATCCACAGGCTGGCAATGCCGAAGAGGTCCGGGATGATGAGGATATTCGGAAAGGTCCTGGCCCAGTGCCGCAGATGAGCCGTCAGCGCTGCCCGCGGCATGCCGGGCATGGCAACGATCGCATAACGAATCCTGTATTCCGCGGCCAGGTCGGCGGCGTCGCTCAAAAAACCTGTGACAGGCACGCCCGCGCAGTCGCCGTGTTTTCCCGGATCGTCGTCCAGGCAAACGAGAGGGCGATAACCAAGGACGCGATTCATCCCCAGATTCCGGATAACCCGGCGGCCGGTCTCCCCTGCCCCGAGGATAACTACCGGGACGCCCCACCATGAGCGCCGGCCGAATGTCTGACCGCAGAACCATCGGCCCGCGGGCGCCAGCGCCAGCGACAAAGCCCAGGCAAAGAAAAAGCCGCCCCGCGAATCCGCCCAACGGTCTTTCGTCATGAACATGGCCGCCGTGAGCATCAGATAAACCAGTGTGATGCCGCCGAATACGCGGCGGATGTGCTCGACGGCGCCCATCCCGATGCCGGGATACAGGCCCTGAAACGCGAACATCGCCACGCAAAAGACGGGCGCGAGCGCCATGACGCGCTGCAAAGGCGGAATCGCCGGGTTCATGAGCGACCAGAACCGGAATCCGGCGATAACAGCCAGGCCAGTGGTGCAGATGTCTACTCCAGCCAAAGTTGTGGCCATAAGCCATGGGCGGGCCGATGGCGGTGCCAGAACCCTGGATGACTGGAATATCGCGATTGGCGAGGCCATACCTTTTTATGCCAGATTACTCTTTAACATGCCAGGGGTGGATGAGCTGTTACGGACGTCCGCCGTCGCCATCCTCCGCCACGGACCCGTCGCGTGCTGACCTTCGAGGGATCGTGGCAACCTTCCAGACTCCCAGAATACGGCCCGAAGCGACACAGTCGTCCGGGATTGTGGTACTGGGGACCGGAAACAGAAACGGAGCTTTGTGCAGGTTCAACATACGGAAATCCCCGGAAAGAATATCTGCATTGACCGTTAGCTTCGTATCGTTTGTAACTATAAAAAATGAAGCTCCTGAACGATGTACATTCTCGATCACCCGCCATATATCGCGGAATGACAGATGAAACAAAATCTCGCGGCACAGGATGGTGTCGGCGGAGGGCAATGGATCGCGAGTCGCGTCCAGCCGCTGGAAAATTCTGCGATCCGAACCGTACGCCGCTTCATCTGCCTCGATCACGTCACTTACGATATCGACACCAATGTATTTCCCGGGAAGCTCCACCTCTTTCATCCAGTTGAAATCGCCACAGCCGACATCCAGAAGCAGCTGGCTTCCGAGGAATTGCAGTATTTCCGGTATCCGCTGTCTGACAGGAGCGGTATTGGCGACTTCCGATCCTTCACCTGACAGAGAGCCGGATTGTCGGCCGTTGAGCCAGACCCGGTTCCTGTAGACGGCTGAAAAACGTTCTGCCAGTGAGCCTGCGAACAGGTGGCTGACGTTTTCTCCCTTAGCCTCACGCACTCTTGCATGAAGGCTGGCGAGTCCGGCTTTCGTAATCAGATGCCGAACGATCTCTCTTCCTGCCCTCAGCATAGACACCTTTTTCAGTACCCCGCATTCCAGGCTGCGACCAGCGGGGTTATGTTCTCAACGCCGTTGTTGCAACGGGCCTCCCGCGAAGTCCTCGTAGCCGTCACCGCGACATACCCTGGCGATAGATGATTTGTTGCTAGCTTCCGCAATCGCCGCTCCTCTGGAACTTTTTCCAGCCCAGTAATTGCAAGGTGAACAGGACCACGAATCGCGGATTATCTTTCAGGTAGCGTTTCCACAGGCGGCGCGGTTCTGTCGCGAGGCGGAATAGCCACTCAAGGCCGACCTTCATCATCCACCGCGGGGCCTGCGGCTTCGCTCCGGCGAGAAAGTCAAAGGCGGCGCCGACGCCGAGCATGACAGCTTTAACCCGTCCTCTGTGCTCGGCCATCCAGTAGTCCTGCTTCGGCGTTCCAAGGCCGATAAACAAAATCCTTGCTCCGGAGCGATTGATCGCGGCGACGATCTCCTCGTCTTCGTCCGCTGTCAGTGGACGAAAAGGCGGCGAGAGGGCGAATGCGACCTCGACTGCGGGAAACCGTTCCCCAATCACTTTTTGCAAGCGCTTGAGAACTTCCGGTGAGCCGCCGTAAAGGCCCACGGGAAGATTGTTCTCTGAAGCCATCTGGAGCACAAGCGGCGTTAAATCCGGGCCATAAACCCGCGTGGCATCCGGGCATCCCAGAAATTTCAATCCCCACACCAGTGGCATGCCATCGGGGGTCACCAGATCGGCTTCATTCATGGCGCGCCTGAAGCCCGCGGAGTCGTATGCCTGCATGACATTGAAAACCGTGGCGACGCAGACATACCGGGAGGATCTCTGCGCTGCCCATTCGCGCACGAGGCCGGACACATGGGCGTAGCTTGTATGGTTAACCTTTGCGCCAATGATGAAGCGCTCGGGGAATGGCGCGGCCCGATCTGAATCGGCTCTCATGGCGGACTGGCAGCGCCCCGGCAGCAGTTGCGCGAGGCCGGAAAACGGATGGCTGAGCCTCCATGTCGATGCTCGGCAAGCCAAAGCATCGCCTCTTTCCCCATCGACTGGTCGATGATGTGGATTCGATCGTCCTTCAGGACCGCCATCGCCTGGCGGCATCTTTTCAGCAGCGCTTCCGAAATCGTCACAGTGCCTGCAATCTCCTCACATCCGGTTCCTGACGGCGATGATGGATTTCGGCAGAAATGCGAATCTCTCGACTACCAGGACCGCGTCCGGAAACAACCGGCGCACCGCACTGGGAGACAGCAGCGCGACCTCCTGCGGCAGGACGCTGCACCCGACGCTGTCCATCCAGCCACGCGGTGTCATCCACCTGCCAAGGAAGTGACGTGCCCCGCGAGGCATCCAGTGGATGAACGGTGCCATATAGTGCGGCTCTACCGGGAACCGCACATCCGGCGTTTGTACCCAAAAGGACTTCCCCACGCGCCGAATTTCCGCAGCCATCTTGACCTGCTTTTCGAAGCAGAAAAGATGCTCGATGACCGAGTTGCTGAAGGCCAGATCGAACGAACCGTCTGCGAACGGCAGCGCCGTGGCATCCGCCAGAATGTCCGCCTTGCCAGCCATGTTCAGGATCGTAACTCGCGGTTCCGGCAATCCCATCGAATGTGCCAGATCCCAGAGAAAGGAGCTGCCACCGACGTCCAGAATTCGCGTCTCTTCATTAATTCCGAATTCAAGATAGAGACGCCGAAGGCGCACTCTCCTGAAATGCCTGAGGATCGGCGCGTAAGCCTCGTGAATTGTCACTGAATTCTCATCGTTTGCCGGCTTCGCTCTTCGGCTCCCCTTTGCTGCCCGTACGAACCCCGGTGCCGAAACGACCGAGCGCGTCCATGACCCGCACTCGTACCGGTCCGATAGCATGCCGAGGATCAAACGATGCCGTGACGGGCCGCGAATCTAATTTTGTTCGGCGTCTGTAAAAACGCACCCGGAGCTCCTGGAGCACCCGCCCTGTGGCCCGAATTCAGGCATCCCGTCTGGATAATTGCCGTTGAGGCGAGTATTCGGAGTCCGTCCCTGGAAGCTTTCAAACATGTACAGCGTTTTGTCGCAGTGGTTGGCCACGGCATGGTTCGAGTCCATGACACCGCCGCCGTTCCAAGTGTCGTTTTCAAATGCGATGCAGTCTCGGGTAGCCTTCCCGCTCCCGGAGATATCGTTGCCAGTCACATTATTGTGGCTCATGATACCGTTGGCGACGTTGTTTTGCAGCCAGACTGCCGCGCGGGTCAGCATGGACTCCGGCGGCACGTCGATGCGATTGAACGCGATCATGTTGTAGGAGACGCTTCCCAGGCAATTCGTCCGGCTGCAGACGACGGAGACCGGCCCGGGGATGTCGTTGTCAACGATCGAATTGTAAGCCCCGCCATCGATATCGATACCCGCGCGATTGTCCGCGAGGAAATTCATAATCATCGTGCGGGCTACGATCACGTGTGTAGTGTTCACAAGTTCGACAGCTTGTATTCCGATGAACAAACCGCCCGCGTCGTATCGCGTACCATCCACCAGTCCGTTGTCCACGGCCTGTAACGACACGCACCCGTAATTCCCTTTGACTGTGCCCAGGCAGTTGTTATCGATCACCGATACATTCACGGGGTTCGAGCCTGCCGGAAGACCATGGATGTAATTCCCGATTTCGATGCCAAAGCCGCCTGTATTCTGATTCAGGCGATTATTCCGCACAAGGATGTCGGACATCGAAGCTCCAGGTTTGGTTGAATAGATGCCGACAACGTGTTGTAAGGCTGTCCCTGGCGCCAGCGGCCCGATCATGTTTTCCTCAATGATCAGCGCGCTGACGTCGTTATCGCACTCGATCGGTACACCATAGGTCAGAGTGACACTGTTTCTCGAGATGCGGACTCCGGTTGAGTTCGTGCAGTAAACGCCCGGCCCTCCGGTATCGGCAACAGTGGCGTTCCTGAGAGTGGCGTTCTTTGCCCCGGAGATGAGCACGCCTCCACCAGTGTAGGTCGGGTGTGCCGAGCGCTGCCCGTTGATATTAACCCCATCCACCGTATCGTTCTGGCCGGTGACAATCAGCGGCGTGAATGCTCCTCCTGCGATCAGGCGGGCTCGGGCGCCGAAAAGGAGGGTCACGTTGTTGGCCGCAACGGTCAAGGGGGATGTAAGCACCTCCGTGTAAGACCCCGGAATTGTGATCGTCGCGCTCGATCCGGGCGGCACGGCCGCCAGCGCTCTGGCAATCGCTCCCGGACCGGACCAGGAACGTGCTTCCGAAGCGGACCGAGCTGCGTCCGTCACCATCGTTACTGCCTCGTTCTGTTGCCCGGGACAAAGTGATGCGAACAACAATAGAAGGGTCACGATTCTCACAAAAGCATGCCTCGTCGCCGACGGCTGAATGGGCCGGTGGGGTAACCGTGAGTATCCCTCATCGCTTTTCGATACCCGTCCACTATTATTTGGTAATTTCTCTCGGGCGTATATTTGGCCTCGTATTCGGCTCGCGCTCGAATTCTCATCGAAGCCAGACGGCCGGTATCGGCGCAGACTTCATCGATCACCCTGGCCAGGTCGCCCGGATCGCGCGGCTGGAAGTGAAAGCCAGACGTTCCATTGTCTACGATCTCTGCCACTGCCCCGACGCTCGAACAAATGACAGGAGTGCCTAACGCGAAGGCCTCCGCCGCTGCTCTGCCGAACGTTTCGTAGCATTCTGAAGGAACAATCACGGCTCTCGAGTTGGCCATCTCCGCGAGAACGTCATGCAAAGCGAGTCTTCCCAGGTAACTGATGCGCTTGTCCCGCAGACACGCTTCGCGTACTGCGCTCTCTAGCGGTCCATCCCCCACGATTTGAAATCGCGCCTCCGGCGATTGACTGCGCGCAATGGCGGAAAGCAGAGTGCTGATCCCCTTTTCCGGCGAAAGCCTCCCGGCGTAAAGAAACTTGTCGCCGCCGTTTCCAGGTCCGCCAGGATCGGCGACAAAATTCGGTTTAACGACCATTAGCGATTCGGGGAGCCCATTCTCGACGAACTTCCGCTTCGCGAACTCGGAAGGCACGAAGTAGACGGAAACCATCCTCGACCACGTGCGCATGAGTTTGTGAGCGGTCAGCATCATTGCGACCGCGCCTGTTTCGAGCGTGCTCCCGCGGTAGCACGCGTGCAAGACTCCGGGCCAGGGAACAAGACGGTTCGCGCAGTCCTCGCAGGCCGTGCCGTTCCTGTAAAAATTAGCCCCTGGGCAAAGAAGCCGGTAATTATGAAGGGTCTGCGCCACCGGGACACCCAGACGTCTAGCCGCATAATACACGGAAGGCGAGCACAGGGGGAAAAAGTTGTGAACATCCAGAATGTCGGGGCGCCAGAGCTTAATCGATTCGCGGATTCTCGTATAAGAACTGGGCGACCACGTCGCCTGCAGTCCTGTCTTGAATGCATTCCGGGAGTCGATCTGTGCGTTATCGAAAACGATCTGACGAATTTCGTGGCCGTTTCGAGTGAGAAGTGCATCTTCCGCCTCGCGCGACTCGTCCTCGCCCCCGCGGTATTTATAGCGATTGTGAACGGTCAGGATTTTCACGGACGCTCACTTTTCCCGTACATTCCGCTATCGAGGTCGCGTCGGGCTGCCAGCCCGATTCACCGTCCTATACGGTTGCCCTGTGATAAGGCCCAGCATAAGCCAGAAGGGAATTCCCATAACCGGTCCTTCCATCAGCACTCCAAAGGAAGAATTAACCCAGGTGGCAACGATAGCCGCCACCCAGAACGTCTTCTCCCTCGCTTCGGCTCGCTCCGCATTGGTCGAGGCTGAGAGGAGGCGCCAGAGCGGGTCGAATACGCCGGACAAAAGGATAGTGCACCATATCAGGAGGCCGAGAAGTCCCAACCGGGAAAAGACCGTCATATTGTAATTGTGCGGCGACCTGAGAGGGTTTTGAGCTTCGCTCTGATTCGAGATGTCGGGATTGTAGTCAGCCAGGTTTTCGCCGAAGCCGAGACCGAAGGCTTGATTGCGCTCCATTACCTGTTCGTATAGTTTGGACCACCAATCTGTCCTGAACGCTACAGTAGCATCGGGGTTATCGAGCGAAGCACCTCGAAACCGGTCGAGCTGGAGCGAGGTTCCGATATCGACACCGGATGCGATGGCCGTTGCCAGCACGGCCATCAGAATCAGCAACATGGCGGATAACTTCCTCCCAAAGACACGGCCGGGAGAGCGATCGAATAAATTTCCTGCTACCAGAACGATAAACGCAGCGAGGATTGCGAGCTTGACTCCTCTTTCCTGGATGCTCGCCACGACCGCCAGTCCAATTGTCGCCACGGCAACTCTCGCCGTGGTTCCCAGGAATCTGCCACGCCGGTCCTCCGAGAGAAGAAGCAGGCATCCCAGTCCCAGGCTCTGGGCGATCTCACTTCCAGACGAACCCAGGACCGACCCGTGGCTGCCGATATCGGGAGCGAGGCCGGAGAAGCGGTACTGCGTGATGAGTTCGGCCGCCGCCCACGGTATCGCGATAATCCAGAAGAGTTTCCAGCGCGAACAGAAATGCAGCTTCTGCTCACTGTCGGAGGCGATCGCCAAACCGACGAAGTAGAATAGCGAGTAATAGCATACGGCGGAGTCGCGCAACGCATCGAGTCCCCAGACCGGATAATTCGCGATCAGTTCAACAGCTCCCAGGACAAGGAAGCAGCAAATCGACAAAGTCAGAATGCGGGCGCGGGCAGTTCGAATAACGACACGTCGCCACCTCCTCAGTGCCCACAACAAGGATATAGCGAGGACGATTTCACCCCAATATACCGGTCCTATAGCAATATAGGCGGGCCCTTTGCCAAAAACCGTGATCGCTCCCAGATACACGAGGAGAAGATACAGTGGCCATGATAAAGACCGATGTCTTCGACCACTCGACCCGTCAGACATGGGTCTGACGTCATTGTCAGACACTGCAGCGTAACGGCTCATCTCCACGCGCGTCGGGTGGGACGGGACCGCGTCAACAGAATGAGCCGGCCGCTTTGAGTCGTTCATAATGCTCGATGTTCCTGTACTTAAATACTTTCGCGGGATGCCCGCCTGCGATTGCGCATCTCGGAATGGCCCCGACTACCACGCTGCCCGCCTGTATGATAGAACCCTCTGCAAGTGTCGCGCCCGGAAGAATGATGACTCTCGATCCAAGCCATACGTTATCCCCTATCGTCACATCCCTAATCAGGTCTCGATCCTTGTCATAGGGAAGTTGGCCACCCGCGTCATAATCATGAGTCTGGGTGATAATGAGACATCCGGGTCCCGAGTGGAAGTTTGCTCCGATCGCCACTCTTCCCTGACCCGCCACGGACAGGCCGTTGAAATGAACATTCCGCCCCAGGCGGGTTCTTCGGGACACCACGCTGCGGTGATTTACGGTAAGCGGCTTCTCGTAACCTTCGCACCGCAGTTTTACTTCAAACGTCCAGATGCGGCGGCTCGCCGCGAGCCAGACCGATCGAGTTCCGCGCGCCACTGTTATTATGAATTGCTTCAACGTCAGCGATCACACTCCTGCATTCGTAGCTGCGTTGGCGGGAACCATTGGCCGCCACAGAGCCCAGGGCATGGGAAAAACCTTGTTTGAGAGAGTCCATGCCGCAAAGAAGAACACAGCCCATGAGACGGTTGTGGCCCATGCCGCTCCCTGGATGCCAAAGTGTCTGACTCCCACATAAGTCAGACCTATTGAAAAAATAGCGTTTCCGAACGTCAAAAGTGCCAGCATCCGTGTCTGTTTTGCGTAAAAAATGTAATTGCCGATCAGATAATAGAACCCGTTGAACATATAACCGGCGGCGATCCACGGAACCAGATGCAGCGACGGCCAGAACCGCTTATCGACGAAAGCGCGGGCGGCCATGGGCGCCAGCGTCACCAGCCCGGCGAAGGCCAGCACAATAATGCCGGCGACTGCATACGTCGCGCGAACAACTTCACGCCTGCGTTGCGGCACGATTCCCTCCAGTTCCCGGTAAAGAAAGGGGGTCCACGCCTGGTTGAGCGACGCTACAAAAATAACCAGCATTTGCCCTATCTGGGCGGCAATAGTGTACTCTCCTAAAGCTGCGGTACCCATCAGCGCCGCTATAATCAGGCGGTCCCCCATATCGATCGCGCTGGCGCCAAGCGAATGAGGAATGAGAGGTACGCAGAATCGGGCGATGTCCTTGATGTACTGCCAGGAAATTCTTTTGTTGAGCGATCTGGACTGCCGCAACAAAAAAAAGGCGAAAAGCGAAAAAAGGATCTGCGCCCACAAGATCCCTTCCAGCCGGCCCTGCCACCCCCATTTGAGCCTGGAGATGAAAAACACCGTAAGTCCGACATTCACTGCGCTCATCCCTGTCGTAAAGAAACCAAAGGAAATTGCCTTGTGTTCAACCTGATAAACCGCCAGCAGAAGGTTTGGGAACAGCTGGGAGAGACCGAACAATGGCAACAGCACCAACCAGACGCGGGGAACGGCGAACCGGCTCAGCATCCAGTCCGGCGCGATCCACATGCCCGCCATTAACACGATGCATATAAGAACCGGGGGAGCCAGACATGAAGTCACATACCGGGCAAATTCCTCCCGGCTGGTTTTGTAATATGCGATGGTGGCCGCTGTGCTGACGTTAAACGGCACGAAAGGAACTATAAACAAAACCAGTGTCTGATAAAGCGAAACGATGCCATATTCCGCTGGAGCAAGAACTTTGGTCAGGAATGGGATCAGGAGGAACGGCAGTGCCGTCCTGATGATATTCGTTCCAAGGTAGGCGGCAGAGGGAGCGGCGACGCGCCTGCAAACGGAGAGCACTCCAAGCAATTGCCGTCGCACGGGGTCAGCGGGTTCTTTCGTATGATCGGGGATCCACGGGTTTTGCCGCGATGCCCATCAGAAATCGGAAACGATCTCAAATTGCGGCGCTTCGCAATGCCTTCTGTAATAGGCATAAACTTCGGAAAAGACGGCTAGGGAGAACGAATCCGTGAGTTCGATGGGAAAGACCTTCAGCCTGATCCGGTCACCGAACAGCACCTGAAGATTGACGAATGCACTCGTCGGAAAACCAGCCACAAGCGCGGGCAGCCGGTCTGAGAGACTGCATAAGCCGTATTCCACCGGGGCATCGAACTGCTTGACGGAGACACCAAGCTCGCGCTCAAGGCGCGCGAGCCGCAGCGGATCTTCGCGTCTGTGCGGGAGATAGTACACATTCGCGAAATTACCAAGATAGGTGAGAGCGCGAGACACAATTTCTAAATACCGGTCGTCTCCCACGCCTTCTGCCTCTGCGGTGGTGGTTCCGAGAAAAAACACCGTGTTTTCGTCGACTTCCAGGGTACTCCTCGCCCGTAGCCGCTCGTAAGTGTTATTCACGATCCGATCACCCCGTTCGGCGTGCAGATCGTAGACAGTGAAATACGTCAGATGGTCGGCCAGGTGGTCACGCATTCCAAGAAGACGTTTCAACCGGACTTTCCTGCGTGTCGTAAAGGGAGGATTCAGAAAGTATTTTGCCTCCAGGGGGTTTACCCGGGTGCGGGCCACGTTGAGAGTTGCGTTGCCATCGTCGAGCAACACTACTCTGTGCGGCTGGACGCGGAAACAAAAGTGGCGCGCCAGGTCGAATCCGTAATCGCCGAGGAACACATGTTCGCAATCGGGGAGATCCCGTGCGACGGAATTCAGACTGCGCATACGTCCCAGCCAGTCGCTCAGGGTTACCCCATGATGAGGGATTACATGAACCGCTCCCCACTTCTCGTCGGCCAGCATCCGCGCTGTCTGACGGTTGTTAATTTCGAGCGGCGACTCGGCGCAGATTACGACGGCATCTGAGGGCTCGAAGCCAAAAGCATAAGCGGCTTCAATGGCGTTTAACGCCTGGAGAGGCGTCTGAATTAAGAAGACATTTCTTGACATGCCGGTCGCGGAGTACTAGACGACTTTGGCGGTTGCTACCAGAGTGTCAGTCCTGTCGAGCCCCCCGAGCATCGCCGCATAAGCGCGATCGAGTTCCAGCGTGCGAAGTTCGTTCCAGATTTTGTGGCCGCCGGGAACGCCTTTGGACAGCCACAGCAGATGATTTGCCAGCGGATATCGCTGGCACGCTCTTATCGATATCTGCTGAAAACCGGCAGCCCGGAGAAAGGCCTCCAGCGTTTGGCGGGTGTGCAGCAGCAGATGTTCACTCCAGAACGTAAACTGTTTAAATGCCTCAAGATCGAGAAACGACAACATAAAATCCCGAGCGTGCGGGACCTCGACCACAACGAGACCGCCGGGCGCTATCCTGGCTCGGACGTCTTTCAAAAAAGCAAGAGGCCGATGGATATGTTCGAAAACGTGAAACAGCGTTACAACGTCGAAATGATGCACTGGAGCGCTGGCCAGGTCAGGGTAAATCGTGTACCCGCGGCCGCGTAGCCAGTCCCGTGCGCCCAACTGCGGCTCCACGGCTGACACTTCAGAAGCAAGCGGGCCAAGACGGTCGAGAATCCCACCAACGCCGGTACCGATGTCGATCCAGCGCTTATTGGGCAGGATACGGGAGAGATCCTCCGCGCGGCGATCCAAATCCTCAAGACCTTCGAGGACAGCTGCTTTTGGGTCAGGTGTGCCCCAATAGGTGAGGCTCTTCAGATTCTCGTAATATAACGGGTCGATCTGATCGCAACGGGAGAGCAGGATTGCGCCGGAGCGCTCACACTGTAATACGGATATGTCGTCGCGGTCCCGCACTCTGGGGTAATAGGGCTTCAGCGAGTGCGAATCGGAGAGCCCCAACTCGCGCAGATCGGAGAAGACCGGATGCTGGGCCGGGCGCGATGGATTGAGGTCGAGCTCGCCATTGTCCGACATTGATGAACTGGCCATTTGAATATTCCGAAAGCGGATGCGGGGGTGGAGGGGAACTGCTAATCCTCTACGGCGCAGCTCTTCGCGGCATACAGAGTAACGAAGTTGCCATAGGCCGGAGGAGACACGCCGCGGTCGTCCAGCATGCGCAGGAGATTCGAGCTCGTGAACCAGCTGGTCTCAAAGAATGGGTAGTCGACCTTGAGGATGGTAAAGCCCGAATCTTCAAGCAATCGGACAAGAGAAAAGGACGTAAAAAGGTTAATGGAACGCTTATCGTGAAGAAGGCGGTACCTTTCCTTGAATCTCCGGGCGCAACCGCTGTCATAGTCGGCCTCGGCAAGGACCAGGTGGCCACCGAGTTTGAGTATCCGCCGTACTTCCTGAACGTAACGGGCTGGGTCGTCAACATACCGCAACACGTGAATCATCGTTATGGCGTCGAATGTTTCGGCACTATAACGAACATCCAGCAGGTCTCCCACCGTGATCTCCCCATATTGCCTCGCCATCGACGACGCCACGTCCGAGACTTCATTGCCGAACTTGCGCCACCGGTCGTCAATTCCGGAAAGAGTAAATCCCGGTCCGCAGCCGACGTCCAGGACACGGCCGGGCGGGAGGGAATTGATGAAGTCGATTTCTGCTTTCTGGTCGGAGATCTTCTGCTCGCGCTCAAGGAAGAGGTGCCGCTCAACACCGTCCGGATCGACAACCTTGCCCCAGTAACCCGATTCGAATTGTCCGCCTGGCGAAGGCCTGCGCCAGTAATATTTGTGCCAGGGGTAATCTCCCACGGGGCAGGCCGGACACTCACGAAACGTCCCAACCCGGGCACCTGTTTCGCAGAGGTGACCCAAGCCTTCCGGGGGCGTGGACGACTTCTTCATTTTGGCGGCGCTCCGCAGGATTGCCATGGCCTGTCAGCGAAGCTCCGGAACGGCTTGCCTCAGTTTGTGTCTTATCGGAATTTCGCTCGCATACACCCGCTTCACGCCATCTCCGAGCATTTGTGGGAGCAACCGGACCTGCTTGTAGAGCTTGTCCATGCCCTGAGGCTCGACACTTGAGCCGTGATCGGTTCCCCACATCGTCCTGTCCAGCGTGATATGACGCTCAATCACCATGGCGCCCAACGCCGCGGCAACCGTCGTGGAATCGAGTCCGTATTCGTGGCCGCTGTAGCCTACCACGCACTTGTAACGGTCGCGGTACATCGGAATGCACCTGAGATTCAACTCTATGACGTTTGCGGGATAAGAGGAGTTGCAATGCATGAGAACCAGCTGGCTCGCGGAGCGCATCACGCACTCAACCGCATCGTCGATCTCTTCCAGTGTGCTCATACCTGTCGAAAGAATCACCGGCAGACCGGCTCGGGCCACTTCGTTTACAAGCTCCAGATCGGTAATCATAGCAGACGGAACCTTCAGAAACGGGAGATCGTACTGCATCATGAATTCGAGGCTGTCAAAGTCCCACACCGAAGCCGTCCAGGCAAGGGGTTTTTCGGCGCAATACTGACGGATGGAATCGTATTCCGCCTTCCCGAATTCAATCCTCTTCTTGTACTCCAGATAAGTTAGCCGTCCCCACGGAGTGTCACGGAGGATCTGTTTCTGGGAATCCGGCACAGCCTTGTCCGGATTGCGCTTTTGAAACTTGACGCAATCCCAGGAGCAGCTGAAGGCGGCATCGATAAGCTTTCTGGCGATCGCCATCTCGCCGTTATGGTTGATGCCAACTTCAGCGATCAGGTAAATCTTGTCCAACGCGTTAAAATTCGTCACGCTACCTCCATTGCCTCCCTACCACGCTGTCCAGCCCCCATCGACAAAGATCTCCGTGCCCGTAATATATCCTCCCCGGTTGTCCAGAAGCATTTCGAACACCGCGGGGATCTCCTTCGGCGACAACATCCGCCCCATCGGCGTATGCGCGCGATAGTTTGCAACGAAGGCAGGGTCCTGTTTCTCGTCCGCAACCCCTCCGAGCACCACGGTGTTGAAACGAAACCGGGGGGCGTAATAAGCAGCGAGGTACTTTGTCATGAGCACGATTCCGGCTTTCGACAGCGAGTAACCAATAGGCTTCACGTAATCTGAATAGATATAATGACGCGGCGACCGCAGACCGTACAGAGAGCCTATGTTGATGATGCTCCCTGCGTCATTGTTTCTGATGAATTCGCGACAGACATTGAACGCGCTGAGCACATTTACCTCCAGATATCCGCGAATCTCGGCCGAAGAAACATCGATTGGTTCCACGGTGGGTGCATTTTTCACGGGGACTGGATTGTAAGCATGGCAGACAATCATTCCGCTTAACCCTTTGTGTCCCGCAAACCAGTCCGCGATGAAGGTCTCGTCGGTCAGGTCATGACCGAGTTTGAGATCGAGCCGGTGGACTTCGTAAAGGGGCTCGAAATGATGTACAAGAAGGTTGCCAACCAGCCCCTCGCTTCCCGTGATGACAAGGTGCCGGTCAGTCGCGGGATTGCTCAATTTCAGCCTCCGGAAGAGAAAGCGGCGCCGGCGGGCATGAGTGAGACGCCACCGTCTGTGACAACGGCTTCTCTTCCTGGCCGGCCAACGCGCCACGAGATCGGAGCATCATATCGCAGACCTCTCTAATCGCGCCGTCGCCTCCGTTGCGGGAGGTGACGTGGTCGGCGCACGTCAGCACTTCCGCCGCCGAATCGGCGACCGCGACAGCCAACCCTACGGCCTTCATGCACTCCAGATCGTTGATGTCGTTGCCGACGTAGCAGACCCGCTCGGGACCAACTCCCAACCTGCCTATCTCTCGCAGAAGCCCGCCCAGTTTCTGCTCGCCGGCATAGATGTAATCGATACCCAGCTTGGCGGCGCGCGCTCTACCGACGGAGTTGACCTCGCTGGAGAGAATGAGCACTTTTACATCGGAGAGAGTTCGCAGATAACGTAAACCCATACCGTCGGCTCTGTTGCACGTGACGCTCTCCCGGCCATCGTCATGCACGAGCACCTTGTTGTCGGTCATCACGCCGTCGAAGTCTAGCACGAGCAGACGGCACAAGCGCAACCTGTCGTTAACGGTGTCGTCAATCATGGCGCTCGATTGCCCTGCGAAGAGCACCCACCTGCTTCTCAACGTCCGCGAGATGGCCCTGATTCGTCGTGAACTGCATCAATTTTGGCTGTAGCTCCTCCGCAACAGGGCACGCGGGGTCCGTGAACATTCCTTTGTACGCGAGAGCCTGGCCATGAATGGACGGGAAGAAATCGCCCTTTGAATTGATTGTCTGCATGATCGGCTCGTTATAGACGAGCGCCCACGCGGAATAGATACCGTCCCCGCCCAATTCAATGAAACTTCTTCTGAAATCGTACCAGGAGACGCCTCTACGCTCATTGCCGAGAAACTTCACACCGAAAGTGTAGTACGAATTCACGGAGCCCTCCGGAACGACCTGCGGCTCCAGCCAGTCGCAACCTTCGATGGCGCTTAGATACCCCGCGGCCATTTGCACGCGCTTGTTTACAAATTCGTCGAGTTGTTCCAGCTGGGCTTTTCCCACGGCCGCCGCAACTTCGGTCAACCGGTAGTTGTAGCCGAAAGTGTCGTGGCGTAGATAGAGAGGATCCTGAAACGAATCCTTGTTCTTGCGGACTTGTCCGCTTTTCGCTTTGATGTTCTTGAATCCGAGGCCTCCGAACTTGCGCATGCGCTCCGCAAGCGCCTCATCGCTCGTGATCAGGATTCCCCCGTCGCCGGTGGAGATATGTTTGGAGTTTTCAAGACTGAAGCTTCCGGCGTGGCCGATCGTGCCGGCAATTCTGCCGTGACGGTCGGTACCCAGAAAACACTGAGCGCAGTCTTCCAGTACAAAGAGATCGTGACGGTCGGCCAGGGCGAGAATGCTGTCCATGTCACACACGCCGCCGTAGAGATGAACGGGCATGATGGCCTTGGTGCGGGCGGTGATCTTGCGCTCTACGTCGCGTGGGTCCAGCAGGAAAGTATGGGGATCGACGTCGGCGAACACCGGTGTCGCGCCTGCATGCAATACCGCCAGACCGCACATTACGACAGTGAGCGCGGGTACGATTACTTCGTCACCCGGACCGACGCCGGCGGCTGCAAGCGCCTGGTGGAGTGTCGATGTGCCGGAGTTGGAAGTAATCGCGTAGCTGGTTCCGAAGCGACGTGCGAATTCCGCCTCGAACTGCGTATTCATGGTGCCGCTGGTGGAACTGCCAAAACCGGAGTCGAGAACCTCTTTGACGTAACGCAGCTCATTCCCGCGGAAGCGCCACGAATTACTCGCGGGAAGCGGCACGGGTTCGGCTGGAACGGCGCTAAGCTGTAGATTTGTCCGCTGCTTCTGATTTGCCAGAAACTCGGATTGCCGGAAAAAATTGATTTCCGACAGCTCCGGCCTTGCTTCCAGCAGCTTCAGGATGTCGATCAGCGGGCATCTGTTCCCGGGAGCATCCAGCACATCGAAAACCCTGGAGAAAAACAGCAAGTCTTCGGGATAATCCAGGGTCAGACGCACCTTCGAATTGAGATAGGCATCGCTGTCCAGTTGCAGGTCACGCACCTCGAAAATGCCGGTGTCCGTGAAATATACCGACATCATCTCGGTATCGGTGCTGGCTTTCATGGAACATACTTTGACCAGCGCTGCCGTTCGAATACAGTACGTGAACGCGCCGCACGCGATGCCCGAGGGAGCCTTTAACATGTCGCATGGCGACTCGGCGATCTGTGAGATCGCGAGATCGATCAGGTGTGGATCGCAGAATAGATCGTCGCCATCGACGGTTACGAAATAATCGATGTCGAACGCCTGGGACGCTTTCAGCCAGCGATCCAGCTTGTCTTCGATCGAACCCCGAAAGCATTTGACACCGGACTTTGCCGCAATCTCTTCGACAATGTCATCTTCCGCGAGCGTTGTAGTACACACTACGATCAGCTTGGTGCCGGTCACGCCACGCGTCCGCTCGATCACGTGTTCCAGGATCGTCTTGTGTCTTAACCTTATCAGCGCCTTTTGGGGCAGTCTTGAGGATCCGGTCCGGACAGTAACAAAACAGGCGAACCTGAGGTCAGAAGGATGGTCTGATTGCATATGGTTTGAAATGGATAGCGAAACCCGGGTTGCGTTTGCGCGCGATGCCGGCTCGCGGCTTTTCTGAAAGCGGATGGTCGGGCAGCGGATCTGATCCCCCGCAGCGAAGTCCGTTACCGGCGCATCTTTATTCTTTGACGATGTAACAAGGGGTGGTTGCGTAGGGGAACTTGTGTATCCGTATCCGCATGTCTTGGAAATACTCGTCTACCGCTTTGGTCTCACCGGGAAACGCGGCATAATCATCCAGAACCAGGATTCCTCCTCTTACTATTCTGGGATAGAAACATTCGAGTATCTTTACTGCGGGCTCGTAGATGTCGGTGTCCAGGTTCAATAAGGAAATCTTGAGCTCCGGCTTATCCTTGACATAAGCGGGAACGGTGATCGTGATGTCCCCGGCAATAAGATCGACATTTTGCGCGATGCCGCGCCGTTCCAGCACCTCGCGCATTTGTTCGACCGATATACTCTCGCTGCCGGCCGCCTGGATAAACCGGCCCCTTGCTTCGATATCGTCCTGAAAAGTCGTTTCCGGAAATTTTCCGAAAGTGTCGAAAGCGATGATGCGCGCTGTATAAGCGTTGCCGAGGAGACTCCGGAACATCGCGAATCTGGATAGCGAGGTGCCCTTGAACACGCCACACTCGACAATGTGCCCCGGAAGATTGAGCGCCATCTTATACAACTCATAACCGGCAATAAACTTGCCGATCCGCGTGGGGTCGCAGGAAAGGTAGAAGTCGTTTTCATGTTCAAATGACTGCCCGAAATCTGGAAGTCGAATCATGCCGGTGTCACGCTCCTTGTCTTGTTCCGCTAAAATCAAGCTTTTCTTTTGAGATCCTCACCGTTTCGCGCGGCCCCGGATGCCGGACTGTCACACCGCACAGTATCCGTACTGCCGCTAAGGAGGGCAGCCAGCGCCCAGGCGAACGAGCAAGGCTATCGGTAAATCTTGCGGCACCGTCCGTTGCGCGTGAGGGCCATTTCTCGTGGGAGCGTGGCATTGGGTATCTCGCTCCTCATGGGGGAGCGGTCTCTGTCAATCCTTCAGCCGCTTATAGTACTTTCCGTAATACTTGCCGTAGTATCCGTAGTAATAATACCGGTCGCTCAGGTCCTGCCGTACTTCGTTCAGCACCACCCCCATTACCGGGGTATTCAGGCGCCTCAAATTACCCACCACGCTCGCCAGGGCCGGGCGTTGGGTCCGCCCTGCCAGCGCCACGATAACGATACCGTCGACGAGCGAGGCAATTTGCAGTGATTCCGCAAAACCCAGTAACGGAGGGGCATCGCATATAACCAAATCGAAGTCTTTGGCCGCGTCGGCGAGCACTGTCTTCAGCGTCTTTCCCAATCCATCCGCTGCCCGCCGCGAGGCCCGGCCGGCCGGAAGAACCATCAGATCCGGGAATCCGATCGGCGACTGCAAAACATCTCTCCATTCCGCTTTCCCGTTGACAACGTCCGACAGGCCCTTGTCGTTCGATACGCCTAGGTGCCCATAGACGCTGGGACGCCTCAGGTCGGCATCGATGAGCAGCGTCTTGCGCCTCTGTTGGCTATGCACTACCGCGAGATGGACTGCGGTCGTGGTTTTCCCCTCCCGAGGTGTTGCCGAGGTCATCAGCAGCGTTCTCGGAGGATTGGCCAGATTGGGGAGGAGAATCGAATCGCGCAATGTCCGCATGGCTTCCTCGTATGCGTCGGTCGCGTGTCTTCCGTCCTCAAAAATCAGTTGCGGCCCTCCCGTCTCCCCGGATTTTCCAGGCTTGCTTCCTGGCAACAGCCCGCGCCAGGCCTTCACAACAGGCAGGGCCGCCAGGACTTCAGTTCGCAGTTCTCTTCTGATCTGATCCGGATCCCGAATCGTGTGGTCCAGACTATCCGACACGAAAACGACGCCAATACCCAGCAGCGTCGAACTCAGCAAAGCAATGAGGGCGTTTGTCCGCGTATTGGGAAATGCCGGCCTCAGCGCCGGGCGCGCAAGATCGGCCATCCGAATTGAGCTTCCCTGAAAGCCCGCATTAATACCCGCCTCATTGATTTTTTTGGTCAACTCCTCATACAAAGTCTTGTCGGCATCCGCATCCTGCTTCAACGCCTTGTATTCGAGGGACCGGGAGTTCAAACTGTCGGACTCGCTCTTGGTCTCGTTTAACGCCTGCTCCAGGCTCTGCTCGCGCGTGAGCGCCTGCCGATAGCCGATGTCCACCCGCTGCACCACGTTCGCCTTCAGCGCCTCAAACTGACGCTGCAACTCCGCTACTCGATTGGCTTCTTTCTTGTACTCGGGATGATTCGGTCCGTACTGGGCCTTGATCAGGGCAAATTTTCCGTCCTCCTCGTTCAGGACATCTTCCAGTTTGCGAACCTGGTCGCCCTGGGTCGAAGCCTCCACGGCTTCAGCGGATCCGCCATCCACCGACTTGGCCGCGGCCTCCAGTTGAAGCCGGTCACCTTTCGCGGCAATATACGCCGTATTGAGCTGCAAAAGGCGGGCAGTGAGCATGCTTGTCTTCTCTTCCGGACTGATGACATTCAACTCTTTTTCAAACTGCGCCAGCGCCGCCGACGAGCGCTCCATCTTGGCTCGCAACTCGTCCAGTTGCTTTGTGACGAAAGAGGTAAGGTCGGAAGAGGCCTGAAAACGGATCTGATAGCTGTGGTCGATATAGCTGCGCGCCACCGCGTTGGCCACGTCAGCCGCCAGTACGGGATCTGGCGAGCGATAGCTTATCTGGATGAGATACGTCTTCGGCGGACGCGTGACCGACAACCGGCCCAATGACACAGGTGCATCCCCGGAGCGAGCAGACGGAACTTTGCCCCCGGCCACCTTCGCCAGCTGGAATCGTTGCACCACCGGCCGTAAAACAGAGTCGGACTCGATCAGTTTGACCTGCGTGGAAAGAAACTGCTCCGAATCATTGCCGGCCCGCGAACTCGATTGCTGCCCGATCACCTCCGTAGGCGCCATGCGATCGATGTCGAGCGTCGCTGTTGACTGATAGTAGGGGGTCAACCGGGATGAGACAATAATCGTGCCGGCCACTGCGACAAAAACAAATGCCAGCACCTTCCATTTTTCGCGGTTAAGCAGCCAGAGGTAATGCGATAGCGGAACCGCTTCGGGCTCAGTATCTGCTGCCTCGGCTTGAGCCTGCGCCTGATACACGACGGGGCGCTCAATCATCGACTCCGGGTTCGGGGACGAATCCGGCGCCGGAAGGGAGAGCAATCTCTTTTGATCGGACATATGATTTGCGCGGGCGATACGTGAAGCTTATGAAATTGCCCATAGCTCACGCACGACGGGTCCCATTGCGGCCTTGCCGTTTTAGAACAGTTGTATTATATGGTATGGATCGTTTACTTCAATTGTCAAGCCATTACCCGTGCTGAGGGCCTGCTGGCGCTGTCCGTAACGCCCACAAAACAAGACCATTTGTGGCAATTATGACGTTCAGCGCCTTCCAGCCGTCCCGGCTTGCCAGCCAAACCATTTATTGCCAAACGAACCCAGCAAGTCATTGAAAACAGGAGACCGTGAATCATTCGGCTTCCCGCCTCCGTCCCACTTGTGTCAAAGCGCCCGCGAGTACGAACCACAGGAACATCAGCACGGGCTCGCGCAGCGGATAATCCACGAAACAGTGAATCATGACGCTCGGGACTCCCAGTCCCCAGACCGATCGAACCGAGGGCTTCACCAGCCAGATCGCCAGTGCCGCCAGCAGCAGGACAAACGGTATCCCCCCTTCGACCGTCCATTGCGCCCAGTCGTTATGGGCCTCGTTTACGTAGAGATTGGCATCGTACGTGGCGAACCGGGGGTAAACCACCGGCCAGGTTCCCATTCCCGACCCGAACCATGGATGATCCGGTATCATCTTCAGCGTTGAATTCAGCAACATTCCGCGCAACGCATACGGATGCGGCTCCTCGAAACGATTCCAGATCTGGTCCGTCCCGGCCACCGTGGAAGCGCCAACCGTCAGCAGCGCCAGCACCGCAACGATGGATGCCCCGGATTTCAGGGGCATCCGCCGTCCCGCCATCATCAAAATCAGGAAAACCACCAGCTCAACTAAAACAAGCGCCACTCCCATCCGGGACGCGCTGCTGATCGTCGCGGCAAACATCGCCGCATAACACAGACCGCCGGTCACGATCTCACCCTCGAAGACTTTCCAGAGGGCGATGGGCGCGGCCAGTTCCATCAGCGCCGCAAACTGATTCTTGTAAAACAACGTACCCACCACGCTGTCTTCAACTGGCAAAATGCCGAAGAGTTTTCCCGGAGTCACATACATCTGCAGCATCGCCGCTACCGCGAGCGCCGTAGCCGCCCACATCATGAAAGTGAGGAATGCCCTCCGGCTCCGGTGGCCTCGCAGAATCTGGGATCCAAGGATAAACGACACGGCCCCCATGCCCCAGGCGAGCGAACTCAGCGTCGTCGGCCAGCGGACAAGCGTCGAATGCGCCGCCAGCTGCATGGCTCCCCACGCACCCAGCGGCACGACCAGAATCGTCTGGAGCGGCAATTGAATATCCCGCGCCATCACGGCCCAGATTGCGGCGACCAGGGAAACGCTTGCAACGGCAACCCCGATCCCCCAGTAGCGAGGCGTCCACGCTACCAGGATTCCGGCCAGCAACGCCGCTCCGAGCGCAGTTCCCAAACGCGCCGTCACGAGACGAACTCCAGCCGCACGCTCGTCATTCGCAGTACGCCTTGAGCACGCGTGGTCCCGAGCGCCCGCGTATAGCGCAGTTCGAGCCTCGCGCTGCCCGCGCCAGGGAGGCTTGTAAACCGGCACGCGCCGTTGTCGCCGGTTTTCAGCAGCGGACATTCGGTAGCGGCCTCACCCGGTTGCTGGATAATTCGGAATTGGAAGCCCGGATCCTGGGTCGAACTGAGCCGCGAGGCGTCGGATTGCCAAACAAGACGATATGCCCTTCCTGGAAGAATCGGGACCAGCGTCGCGAGCAGCACCGACGATTCGGGTTCGTTGCCGTTGAGTTCGAAGCGCAACGACGACGAATTCTTCGTCACAAACAACCCGTCCTCGGTGGCCACCCGCCAACCGAATGCGCGATTGAGCAGCGGAAAATCGAAATTCGGGTCTGCCACCGAAACGCCCGCCGGCGGGTCGAGGCGGCCGGAGAGGACGATCTTCCGCGCTACCAGTTCATTCCAGCCCCGGACAGCCTCGGGCACACGGTTGGCCGCGACCATGGAATCGGGGAACAGGATCAGCGCGTCAGCAACTTCGGGGGAGACCTTCGTTCCCGCGGCGGCCAGTGCCCGCGGCCAGGCCTCGATCGCCGCGTCCGTCCGCTTCGTGCCGAGCAGGTAGAGAAGGTACTGAACCGGTATTGCCCCCCGCTCGGGCATCGTGCCGAGAATCTTTTTCGAATCGCCGGTCTGGCTCCAGCAGAGGTCGAAGATGGGCGCGGGATTAAAGACGAGAGGATCGAGCCTCAGTGCGCTTCGAATGACCGGCCATGTCTTGTCCGGCTGGTCTGTTCTCGCGTAAAAATTGATGAGCGTCCACGCCGGCTTGAACGTGTGGTCCAGGTAGGTCGCATGAACAAGATAGCGTTCCGCTTCGGCGTTATGCCCGCGGAACTCCTCCCGCAGGCCAAGCGCCATCTGAACATCCGCATTCAGTGGATCCGCCGCGGCCGCGCGCAAAAGCTGCTGGTCGACCGCCTGCGACATATCGCCGCTCTCGCTCCGGACCAGCGCCGCTCGCACCAGCAGCGCCGCATCCGCGGGTTCAAGCGCCAGCGCGCGGTAAATACCGTCCGCGGGGCCATGTGTCGCCAGCCAGTCGGCCCGCGCGACCCGAATGGACTGCGCGGTAAGAAACCCGCAGACGGCAAGCAACAGTAAACGGATGGCCCATGAAAGCAACCCCTTCATGTTATACGTCCGGTCTACCGCTGGTCTCCCCGCGCCACTTGTTCCAGTATCCGTGCCGCGCGCGCCGGGTTGAAAACCCCACAGGAGCAGAAGCGCGTCAGGCAGTTCGCCGCCTGTTCCGGCGTCCGGCGCCCTTCTTTCACCCAATCGATCATCTTCTTCGCGAGACCGTGGCTGATCATCCCGTGGCCACACATGGTCGATAACAGCATCACGTTCGCCTCCGGCAGCTTTGACGTCTCGCCTTCGAACCCCAGCGAATAGCCGACGCTGTGCCGGCAAATGCCTGCTGCGAAGCAGCACTGTTCGGCCCCGTCGATGGAAGTCGATATATTGACGCTCAACCCGAGATCGGCATTCTTTACCGCGGTGACGAAATCTTCTGCGGCCACGCGATTGTCGAAAACCGCCGCCACTGTCGCCGGCGCGTCCAGGCCACGAATGACAGCCTCGAAATCCGGCGTCGCGTCGCGCTTCCAGTGCGCCGCCGGGTTCATCTCTTTCGACGGCCGCAGCGCTCCCCCATGGATGCTGTCGCCCAGATTCACCGGCTTGAACGGGACCGCGAGTTCCAGAAACCGGCGCAGCTTTTCGAGCGCGCCCTGGTCGTTCCGGCCCTTGCTTGCCATTGCGAACACGATGTAGTCGTCGCGAAAACTTTCCGCCGTTCCGAAACGATGCAGCGTATTTGTCATCCTGCGTCCACGTTACTTACGCGGCCCAGGCCAATATTTGTCTTGGCCCGCTCCAGCCGGTAGCCCAGCTTTTCCAGAATCGGCGCAATCGTATTTTCGTCCCCGTTTTCATCGCAGCGCGCGCCCACGCCCAGAGCCACCACGGTATCGATTTGCTTTTCCATCTCCCGCACCAGCCGGATCACTTCTTCCGCGCGCTCCGCCGGCACCTTGATCTCGACGATCGCCGAGAGCACCTTCTCATCGAGAATGTCCTCCCTGATGGTTCCGCTGGCCACGTCGCTCATTAAGGATGTGACCGGATTCTTCTTCTCAAACGCAACACCCGCACGCGCCAGCGCCCAGCACATCTTCTGGATGTCGCGGAACCAAACTCCCACCCCGGGCCTTCCGAACTCGATCGTAAATCCGGCCTCGCCCGCCTGGACGCGCCCGGACACGTCGTTCGTCTTGACTTCCTCCGTGCCTCTCCCATGCACGCCGGTCGATTCGTGCGGTACGCGCGGATCGGAAAAAGCCCGGCGCACCACGCGCGGCCATTCGAGGCGGTCCGGTTCGAAGGCTGCCGTCGGACACACATCCGGTTCCGGATCGAACCGTATCCGCGCCAGCTGGAAAATTCTCCGCACCGTCCGCACAAAAGCCGGATTCAGATGCTCCTGGCTCAGACCGTTGAAGCAGGCATAGCATTCCACGCATTCCCTGCGATTGATCGTGGCGCGGCGAATCACCGGGTCGATGTAGATCGCCCCCATGGGACAAACGTAGGTGCAGTTACCGCATGCAACGCATTTGTCCGGATTGATCTTCATGCCTTCTCCGCGAACATGCGTTTACCCGCATCGATCCTGAAGTATAAAACCGCCGCGATCAGGCACAGCACGGAAGTCACCAGGAAAGGCACGTTCCAGCCATATCCTCTCACGAGATACGCGAGCGCGGTGGGGGAAATTGCACCGCCAATGTTGCCCCAGGTGTTCATCACCGAGGAAACCGAGCCGGCATAGTCTCCGCCGATATCGAGCGGGATTGCCCACGAAACCCCGACGGTCACTTCCAGACCGAAGAACGCCACGCAGGTGAAAATCACGCTCTCCTTCGGATCGTGCGCAAAGGTTGCGGGCAACGTCGCGATTGCGCACAACAGGAACCCGGCCACCGCCACCACCCGGCGCGATCGTTTCACGTCTCCGCTGCGCTTGAGGAGAAGGTCGGAGAACCAGCCGCCCACGACATCTCCCACCGTCCCTGCCAGGAAAGGCAGACTCGCATAAAACCCCATCTGCGCCAGACTATACCCGCGAAACTCCTTCAGGTAAGTCGGGTACCAGTCCATGTAGGTGTTGAGGCAGTAGTTGTAACAAAAATACATCGAACAGAGATACCAGAGGGTCGGACTGGAGAGGATCCGCCGCCAGGGAACCGACGCACCGACGCTTGCGCGCGGCCCGGCATTGGCGTGAATCAGTTCGCGCTCCGCGGCATTCACCCCGCTATGCTCTTCCGGCGAATTGCGGTAATAAAATACCCAGATCGCGGCCCAGACCAGCCCCAGCACCCCAAAGATAAAGAACGTCGCGCGCCATCCATAGCGCAGTATGAGCAGGACCACCAATGGCGGCGTGATCGTAGCGCCCAGGCGCGAGCCGGCGTGCGTAATCCCCTGCGCGAAGCCGCGTTCATCCGGCGGCATCCAGCGCGATAGCGACCGCGTCGCGATGGGAAACGCGCCCGCTTCGCCGATTCCGAAGAGAAACCGGATGGCAATCATGGAAGCGGCGCTCCACGCGAGCCCGGTCAGCGACGTGAACGCGCTCCACCAGCCCACGATAAGAGTCAGCGCGCGGCGCGGACCGATCCTGTCTCCAAGCCATCCGCCGGGAATCTGAAACAGCGCATAACTCCAGCGGAAACTCGCCAGAACCCAGCTCATCGTAATCAGAGAGAAGGCCAGGTCCTTGCGGATCACGGGGGCGGCCGTCGCAATCACGGCGCGATCCATGTAGGTGATCATGTAGATCGCGACCGTCATGCCAAGCACGGAGTACCGCACGCGGGTGGGCCGGGGGGACTCAAGGGGTGTTGGCATCGGGAAGGGATGGACCGAGTGCTCGATCATATCATCCATATCAGCCCATCCATATCGGCGGCGCCCTCTGCCCTGAGGCATATGGATACAATCAATCGAATGTCCATGGTTATCGTTGGTTCCGTCGCATACGATGGGGTGGAAACCCCTCACGGGAAGGTCGACCGCATGCTCGGTGGCGCATGCACGTACATCGCGCTATCCGCCAGCTTTTTTACGCAGCCGAAGATCGTCGCGGTTGTCGGAGACGATTTCGATCAGAAAGACATCGATCTGCTCGCTTCGCGCGGGATCGACCTCGCCGGTCTGGAGCGAGTTCCCGGCAAAACATTCTTCTGGGCGGGCGTTTATTCACAGGACATGAACGATCGCGAAACCCTCGCCACGGAATTGAACGTTTTCGCGGCGTTCGATCCGAAGCTGCCGGAATCGTACAAGAGCGCGCCGTACCTGCTGCTCGGCAACATCCAGCCCGCACTGCAACGAGCGGTGCAGTCGCAAATGGACGGTTCGCTCAAGCTGGTGGGCGGCGACACGATGAACTACTGGATCGGCGATTTTCGCGAAGAACTGCTCAAGACCATCGCGCAGTGGGATTTCCTGCTCATTAACGATTCCGAGGCGCGGATGCTGTCGGGCGAGAACAATCTCCGGAAAGCCGCGGCGAAGATCATCGCGATGGGTCCGCGCATTCTCGTGATTAAACGTGGCGAACACGGCGCGATTCTCTGGTATGGCGGCAAGAACTTCATCGTGCCGGGATATCTGCTGGACGACGTTTTCGACCCGACCGGCGCGGGCGACTGTTTCGCGGGCGGCTTTATGGGCTATCTTGCGGGGGCCGGCGTCGATTTGAAGTCCGGAGACGTGGACCCGAACGCACTACGGCGCGCCGTGATCTACGGCTCGGTGATGGGCAGCTTCTGCTGCGAGCGCTTCGGCGTGGACCGCTTCCGCACGCTGACCCGCAAAGAAATCGATGCCCGCTTCGACGAGTTCAAAGACTTCACGTCGTTCTAGCCGTCGTTCCAGCGGAGCTTCGTCATCACGCGGGGCCTTCGTCCCGGCCGCCCTTTGTTTTTTCGCTGCCGCGGCTGTTATGACCGCCGCCATCGCTTATTTCTACCGGACAGGCGCAATTCTTTACTTCGGGGATGCCGAGGCACACCTCGACATTGCCCGGCGCATTGTGGATTCGCGCACGCCGGGCTGGTCGCAGATTGGCACGACATGGCTGCCGCTCCCCCATCTGCTGATGGTTCCCCTTGTACGGAACCTCCGGATGTGGCAAACCGGCCTGGGCGGCGCGATCACATCGGGTTTCTGCATGGCGATTGCGGCAACCTTTCTGTTCGCGGCCGTCAACCGTTTGTTCCCCGCAAGGGCGGCTGCCGTTGCGGCGGTGGCCGTTTTTCTGCTGAATCCGAACATGCTCTATCTCGGCTCCATTCCGATGACCGAGCCGGTATTCTTCGCCGCTCTGTTCGGACTGCTCTATTTCACGGTCCGCTTCAGCGAGACGCAGGGGTGGGGGGCGCTGCTGGGCGCGGCCATTGCCGCTCTGGCCGGAACGCTCACCCGTTACGAGGCCTGGTTTCTGCTGCCGTTCGCCGCCCTTTACATCTGGCTCAACGGGCGCGGCAAACGATGGCCGGCCGGCGCGATTTTCTGCGCGATCGCCGGAGCGGGCCCGTTGCTCTGGATGGCCCACAATCGCTGGTATTTCGGGGACCCGCTCTACTTCTATCGCGGACCTTATTCCGCGCTGGCGCTTCAGGGAAAGTCCAGCTATCCGGGCCAGGGCGACTGGCGTGTTGCGGCGCAATATTTTTTCGCCGCGGGAGAAGCCGTCGCGGGTTGGCCTGGCCTTATCGTGGGCGGAGCCGGCTTGCTGGCGGCGCTGGCGCGGCGCGCGGTCTGGCCGGTTTTTCTGCTGGCGCTGCCGCCTGTATTTTACGTCTGGGCCATCCACTCCTCCGGCGTCCCGGTCTTCGTCCCGGCCCTGTGGCCGCACACCTGGTACAACACGCGCTATGCACTGGCGTTTCTTCCGTTGATAGCGATCGGGACGGCTGCCCTGGCGCAATTCGCAAAACCGGTGGCGGCGGTGACGGTGCTTGCCGTGCTGTCGACGTTCCTTATCCACCCGGCTACCCATCCGATCACATGGCAGGAAGCGGATGTGAACTCACGCGCGCGGCGCGAATGGACGGCGCAGGCGGCGGCGTACCTGCGTGCCGGCGCCGGGCCGCACGAGACATTTTTTACCGGCTTTGGCGACCTTACCGGAATTTACCGGACCCTTGGCGTTCCGCTTCGCGATACCCTGACAGGTGATAACGGCGTGGAATGGGATGCAGCGGTAGCCCGCCCCGACCTGTTCCTGCACACGGACTGGGCCGTGGCGGAAGGCGGAGATGCCGTGCAAACGATCGTCGACAGATCCCGGCTGCACGGTCCGCGCTACGAACTGCGGCAACGGGTTACCGTGAAGGGCGGACCTGTAATCGAAATCTACCATCGAGATTCCCCATGAAAATTCCCTTTGCCAAGCTGCACGGCGCGAAGAACGATTTCCTCCTGACAATGGTCTCGGACGTGCCCATAACCGACCTGCAGGAGGTGGCCATCGCCATCTGCGACCGTTACACGGGCGTAGGCGCCGACGGATGGATGCTGCTCGACCGTACCGGTGGAGAAGATGCCGCCGGACGGAGCTTTGACGCCTCGATCCGGCTCTTCAACTCCGATGGCAGCGAGCCGGAGCTATCCGGCAACGGCACGCGCTGCGCGGCGGCTCTGCTCGCCATCGCTCAACCCTGGAAACGGGATTTCAATATCTGGACGGCCGCGGGCGTCAAGCATCTGCGGCTGATTTCGCGGGACGTACACTGTTTTCAATTCGAAATGAACATGGGCACTGTCCGGATCGTGGAACGTGACGCGAACGTGCAGGGGCGCGACGCCGTAATCGTGAACCCAGGCAACCCTCAATGTGTTTTCCCCGTGGAGGATTTCGATTTCGACTGGCGCGCGGTGGGAGCCGCGACCGAGCGGGACCCGCGTTTTCCCGACCGCACAAACGTTTCTTTCATCCGGCAGGTGAACCGTCACGCCGTCGAAGCGCGCTTCTGGGAGCGCGGTGCGGGAGAGACGAACAGTTCCGGCACCGGTTCAACCGGAGCGGCGGCGGCGGCCCTCGCAAGGGGATTCGCCGAGAGCCCCGTGACCGTGCTGACCCCGGCCGGTCCGCTCCAGTTACGTTTCGAGCCGGACGCCCTGCTGACCGGCCCGGCGGAGTATATTGCGGACGGATTTTTCCATTATGAGAAAATAGTCGGCAATGACCAGCGTTGAGGTTTCCACCCTGTCGGCCACGGCCGAAATACTTGCGGAGAAGATCCGGTCGAAGACCGCGAGGGTTGGGGTAGTCGGGCTGGGCTATGTGGGACTTCCTCTGGCCGTGGAATATGGCCAGGCAGGCTTCAGAGTGACGGGCATCGATCTGAGCGAGGGCAAGACCGCTCGCATCAACGCCAGCGATTCTTACATCGGCGACGTCCCATCGTCCGCGATCGAACCGCTTGTCAGAGACGGCAAATTGCGGGCAACGACGGATTTTTCCGTCATCCGGGATCTTGACACCATCAACATCTGCGTTCCGACGCCGTTGCGCAAGACCAAAGATCCGGACATGAGCTACATTGTGGCCGCCTGTGAGGAAATTGCGAAATATTTCCATCCCGGGTTACTGGTTATTCTGGAATCGACCACCTATCCGGGCACCACGGACGAACTCGTGCTGCCCATGCTGGAGAAATCGGGACTCAAGGTCGGGCAGGATTTCTTCCTGTGTTTTTCGCCCGAGCGGGTCGATCCGGGCAACGCGAAGTTCCAGACGAAGAATATTCCCAAAGTGGTGGGCGGGACCACGCCCGCATGCACCGAACTCGGGCGCTTGTTTTACGCGCAGGCGCTTGAAACGGTGGTGCCGGTGAGTTCAACGCAGGTGGCGGAGATGGTGAAGCTGCTCGAAAACACCTTTCGCATGATCAACATCGGGCTGGTGAACGAGATGGCGATCATGTGCGACGGCATGGGAATCAATGTCTGGGAGGTGATCGAGGCGGCGGCCACTAAACCTTTCGGCTTTATGCCCTTTTATCCGGGTCCGGGACTCGGCGGGCATTGTATTCCGATCGATCCGTTTTACCTGTCGTGGAAAACCAAGCAAGCCGGTATCGAGGCGCGGTTCATCGAACTGGCGGGTTACATCAACGGCCAGATGCCGCACTTCGTGGTGAACAAAGTGCAAAACGCTTTGAACGACGTTGGCAAACCCGTAAAAGGATCGAAGATTCACATCTACGGCGTCGCCTACAAGCGGGACATCGAGGACGTGCGCGAATCCCCGGCGCTCGACATCATCCATCTGCTGCAAAAGCGCGGCGGCGTAATCTCTTTTTCCGATCCTCACGTGCCTGAGATCCGTCTGGAAGATGGAACCCTGCTGGCACAGGACACAGCGGCTCTGACAACCGCCGATTGCGTTGTGATCGTGACCGACCATACGGCTTTCGATTACAAGGCGCTGGTGGATCGGGCGTCGTTGATCGTGGATACGCGCAATTCGCTCAAGGGCGTCAAATCCGGCAAGATTGTCAGGCTGTAGAGATCGTGTTTGACTTTGACGGTCTCCGGCGGGATCATGCATCAAGAGGCTTCACATGTCAAATCAGCGCCTAATCTCGTCCGCGGTGTTCGCGATTGCCATGACGGCCGCAGTTTGCTCCGCTCAGAGCATCACTTCGGCCCGTTCCGGAACGCTTCACTACTTCGAGGGCGCTGTCGCTATCGATGGCGCGCCGGTTCAGTCGAGAGTGGGCAGGTTCGAGGAGATCAAGGAACAGGGAGTGTTGAGCACGGCTCGCGGGCGTGCGGAGGTCCTGCTGACGCCTGGCGTATTTCTGCGCCTCGGAGAGAACACCTCGATCCGGATGCTCGATAACCGGCTGGTCAGTACGCGAGTCGATATTCTTTCGGGCAATGTGATCGTGGAGTCGGACGACCCTCAAATGGACCTGAAGGATTCGCCGGTCGTGCTCCTTTACAAGGACTACGAAATCCGAATGCTGAAGCACGGTCTTGTCGAGATCAATTCCGATCCCGGCCAGCTCAAGGTTTTCAAAGGCGAGGCGCTGGTGCACACGCAGGCGGGAGCCGACAACAGCCGTGTAACGGTGAAAGAGGGCCGACTGCTTAGCTTCTCCGCCGCGCTCCTCACCGAAAAATTTGACAGCAGAGTTGGCGACGACCTCTTTCTCTGGGCGCGCGACCGATCGCAGAACCTGTCGGCGGCGAATATGTCTTCGGCGCGTTCCCTCAGTTCGGGATTCGCATCGGGTTACGGAGGTTCGGGTCTCGGAAACTGGAACGGCGGCTGGTATTTCAATCCGTACTTTGACATGTACACGTTCGTCCCGGGAAGCGGGACTCTCTGGAGCCCGTTCGGCTATGGCTTCTTCAGCCCGTCCTCGATCTATGGCTACTATTCACCCACGACGTACTGGTACGGTGGCGGTGGGGCGGTAGGGGGCAGCTCAAGCGGACGGCCGCTCTTCGGCTTCAACGGCAGCAGCACGGCGAAGCGTGCGCCCGTCGGCCAACTCCTCAGGAGCAACAGCGGCGGCAGCATTATGGCAACCGGTTCGCCACTTCGCGCCGGTGGCATGATCGGTGCGCCCAACGCATCTTCTGCACCAGCCGCGAACCGAAGCACCAGCGGTGGCGGGTTCGCCGCCTCATCCGGGTCGGGCGGCAGCGGCGGCGGAGGTGGTTTCAGAGGTGCCAGTTCCGCGGGTGGCGGTGGCGGTGGCGGTGGCGGTGGTGGTGCGATGCACGGCGGTGGCGGCGGAGCGCGCGGCCGCTGACGAACCTGTCGCGATACCCAGCCGTGATATCCTGAGTTTTCGCTGTTCAGGCGAAATTTCCGACCGGAGAGATGGCCGAGTGGTTGAAGGCGCACGCTTGGAAAGCGTGTATAGGGGAAACTCTATCCAGGGTTCGAATCCCTGTCTCTCCGCCAATTTATTTAATCCCGGGACGGTGCGAAGCCCCTGCCCTCGATCCCGGTTCCTGAACCCGATGCCTGCATAACCTGTAATACTGAAATGCTTTTCGCCGCCAATCCGGTTGCGGTTGCGGTTGCGGTCTCGCGGTTATATGCTGAACGGGCAACTTCCGGGAGGCGCAAATGACTAAGCTCACAATCTCGTTTCTGTGCCTGACCGCGGCACTGGTAGCGCAGCAGCCGCAAACTCAGGCCATCGAACAAGTGAAACCCGGCCTGTTCGTGATTACGGGAGCGGGCGGCAACTCCACCCTGCGGGTCACCTCCGAAGGGCTGATCCTGGTGGATGGCAAACTCCCCGGAGAAGCCAACTATAACGCCCTGATGGCGCTGATCCGGAGTGTTTCCGAACAGCCCGTCAAGTACCTCATTGTCACGCACCACCACGCCGATCACACGGGTAACAATCAGAGATTTCTGGACGCGGGGGTGCAGGTGGTCGCGACAGAGAATCTGAAGAAGAATCTCGTGACCTACGAGTTCACCCCGAAGCCCGCTCCGCCCAGCATCACCTATCCAGGGGCCGAATATACCATCCGGCTGGGAGGCGACACGGTGGAGCTCCATCACTTCGGCAATGCGCATACCAGCGGCGACACCGTGGTGTACTTTCCGGCTCTGAAGGTGGTGTCGCTGAGCGACGTGGTGACGACCGGCAAGACCGGACCGCTGATCGATTATGCGGGCGGCGGCAGCGCGCTCGACTGGACGAACGTGCTGGCCGCCATCCTGAAACTGGATTTCGATGCCGCCATTCCGGGGAATGGAGAGGTGCTGACCAAAGCCGATGTCGCGGCTTACAAAACGAAGTTCGATACGGTCATCGCGCGCGCCAGAGAATTAGTGCGCCAGGGCGTGCCCGCCGATCAGCTGCTTGCGCGAATCAAAACCGATGACATCGGCTGGGCCCCGAGAGTCCCGAAGATCGACGCGTTTTACGCTGAACTCAAACAGTGATCGCGATCTTGCCGAAGAAATTGCCCGCTCCGAGTTGACGAAAGGCTTCGGGAGCCTCGTCAAACGGGAAGGCTTTATCGACGATCGGCTGAATGCGATTCACCGCGATGGCCCGGTTCATGTCTTCGAACATGGCCGTGCTGCCTACGCCGATTCCCTGCAGGCTGCCGGCTTTCATCATGAGCCCGAACGGAGCGTGTTCGCCCTCCGGGCCGCCCAGAAAGCCGATCAGTGCAACCTTCCCGCCGAACCCGAGCGCGTTATAGGAGCGCGCCAGAGTCCCGGCCCCGCCAACCTCAATCACGATATCGGCGCCGCGCCCTCCGGTGAGTTTGTGAACTTCCCGGTCCCATTCGGGAGTGCTTCCGTAGTTAATGCCGTGCGCCGCGCCCAGGCGGCGTGCCCGGTCGAGCTTCTCATCGCTCGACGACGTGACGATCACGCTGGCCCCGGCCGCTTTGGCGAACTGCATGGCATGAGTGGAAACGCCTCCGGTGCCCAGGCAGAGCACCGTATCCCCTGGCTTCACGGTCTTGCCGAGGACCATCAACGCGCTCCAGGCGGTAACGCCCGCGCAAGGCAGAGTGGCAGCCTCTTCGAATGAGAGACTCGGCGGTATTGCCACCACGCCCTCCTCGTCGAGCGCGACATACTCCGCCAGCATCCCATCGAGCGGAACGCCCAGCGCCGGAGTCAGTTTCGTGCGAGGGCCATCCACCCAGGTCTGGAAGAAAGTGCCCGCGACCCGGTCGCCAACCTTGAACCGGGTAACGGCGGAGCCGGCGGCTACCACTTCTCCGGCGCCGTCCGAAAGAGGGATTGTATCCCGATCCACCGCGCCGCCCATGTACTGGCCAATCACGATCAGATGGTCGCGATAGTTGAGCGAGGTTGCCCGCACGCGGATCAGAACGTCGCGTTCGCCGGGTTTGGGTTCAGGCCGTTCGGCGCGCCGCAAATCGTCCGGACTCGTGCTGCCTTTTTGTACTTCCCAGACTTTCATTTACTTTCTGTCGTCCTTGCCCACAATGTGACTGACATCCTGATTGTTCTCGTTGCAGACATATTCCATCAACTCGGAGCTGCTCAGCGCGGAATGGCCATTCATGATAAACGGCCGGGTATAGGCGCCGGGGTCGTCGATGGTGACGCGATAGTCCAGGTGGCCGGCGTCGGGTCTGGTGTAACGCTCCGTCACATGCAGCTTTTCGGTGTGGGGATGACCGGCAAAATCGAACCAGAACTTGTCGTTGAACCCGATCGAATCGACCACCAGCGTGTTGCCGTCCCACTTGCCGGTCGAATCCCCGTACCAGGACGGATTGGGGTCCTTCGGATGGCCGCGCCCGTCCATGAAGATCTGCCGGTAAGTGTGGATGTTGCCTTCAAAGAGAAAGACAATGACCGAGGGCGTTTGCACGATCTTCCATGGATAAGGCGCCATGCGCGGCACGCCGGCGGGCAGGCAGTTCGCTTCGGGATCGTCTTTCGACATGCGCTCTTTGGTGAGCTTTGCGGCCCAGGGCTGGAGCGGGAGCGTTTCGCCCGGTTTGAGGGAGGTTGATATGTCGTAGATGAAGCTGCGGTCCGGAGTCCAGATGCCGGACAGATCGGGTTTGCCATTGGCGGCGCGAGGCGCGGGTCCGGCGGGCTGAGCCTTCAATCTGGCCGCGGCGGCGAGCGCGGTGCCGCCTCCTGCAGGTTCCGTTGCGGACTCCTGACAGAACGCCGGCACCGTGCATAAACACAGGATCGCCGCAACGAATCGCGGCATCCGGTCAGCCACGGGGACCCAGGATGCCCATTTCTTTCACGGGCAACTGGTCGATCATGTTCCGGGGGATGCCGAAGTTGGTTTCGAGCATCGAAACCGGGTTCGCGCCCAGCCAGTTGGCGAGAGAAATCTCCTCATATTCAGGACTGTTGAACAGCACCAGAACTTCGGTGGGTTCGTCGCCCAACTGTTCGACGTAGTGTCCATAGCCCTGCTTAATGAAGGCTACCTGGCCGGGTCCGAACTCTTCCGTTTTGGCGCGCCCGTGCGAACCGAAGATCCGGATGCGCGAGCGGCCTTTGACGTAGTATTGCCACTCATCGGCATGAGGGTGCCAGTGCATCTCGCGCAAGCCGCCGGGTTGAAGCGTCATCTTCACCGCCGTGAGCGTGGTCTGAATCGGGAACTCCCTGGCGGTGACTACGTGTTCCGTGCCGCCGGGAAATACTTTGGGAGGTTGAGCGTCCAGGCGGTATTTATGCGACATCTGACCGGGCTCGACATCCTTGTTGCGGTATGGCTCGATCGACTGCGGCGGAACTTTGCCGGGACCGATGTACAACTCTTTCTTCGGAAACCGGGCAAAAGCGGCGGCAGGCAGTTTCAGGTTCCGGCTGAGGATCTCAGGAGGGGTGGTCGCAATCCAGTCCGTAATGCTGAACGTGCCGAATTCGGAAAAGTGGCCGTTGTCGAAAACAAGCAGAAAGTGACAGGTACCCGGTCCCAGGCCGAGCAACGCGTGCCCGTGCCCGCGCGGGAAATACCAGGTATCGCCCACTCCGAAGTCGGCGGTTTCCGACTGGCCGGTGGGAGAAATCACGGTTACCCGGCAGTTCCCCTCCAGCATGTAGGCCCACTCGGCCGCGAGCGCATGCCAGTGCAGCTCACGGATGGCGCCTGGCTCAAGGCGCATCGAAACGGCCGCAATGCTCTGCGAGACCGGAAACTCGGATGCGGTCGCTTCATTCGCCGAACCGCCGGGGCCGACCCAGTGGGTTTGCTTCTCTATGTCGTATTTGAAATCGGCGAGCGGTTCGATCTTCTCGCCTTCGGCGGCGTTCGCGCGCCCGGATGGGAGCACCGCCGCGGCAAGGCCAAGAGAGGTCAGCGAAACGGCGCCCAACATCCCGCGGCGGCTTAAGCCGTCCTGTAAATTTTTCGATTCTTCCGGCATCAATGCCTCCTTAAAGAACATCCATTTTCTGAATCGTAACGCCGCCGATGCCGAGTCGTAAATTCGCCCGCGGCGGGGGAATCCGGGACTGAACGAAAATGTCGCCGGCGCGCGCTTTCGCTTCGATGCCGCCATCGACGTTCATGACGATCACATCGCCAATCCCATGGCGGATGACCAGGCGGGAAGTACGCGGAACCATGATCCGGTAATCCAGATGGACGCCGCGCAAACGATATTTCGAGGTTGAGACGGTCAGTTCGCCGTTTGAAACGCTGGTTGTGACCTGAATCTGTTTCAGCTCTTCGGCGGTTCGTTCTTTCCGGCCGGGCCGTGGATATGAATACCGGGTCGTGACGATCCGGACGGATGGCTGGTCCCAGCCTTCAATATTCAGTTCGTCTTTCGAGCCCTCCACGTGGATGACGCTACCCGCGGGCAGGGCCACGCGGTCCGTCGTGACCAGCTCCACTTTTTCCCGCGGCGCGGCCACCGCGGCAAACGACAAACACAATGCGAGTACGGGGATTTTCGTCATCGGCAGTACTATTATCTACTGCATCTCCGCCATCACGCCGTCGAGGCTGCGATCCGGAGCGGTGGACAAACGGACGGCGGAGCCTTTGCGCATGGGCGGAAGTATATCAAAGCTGGAGCCCCCAGAGCTGAAAGGAGCAGGCACCTATACGCGCAGTTCGTAGCCAAGCTCGTTCATCCCTTCGATGATCCGGTTTCGGATGCCGGTGATTTCGGTCGAAGACAGCGTGCGGTCCGCCGCGCCCGCGACCACGCGGAATGTCACGCTTTTCTTTCCCCCGGGAAGACGTTCGCCCTGGTATTCGCGCACGTATTCGACGGCTTCGGCGAGGTCGCCCGCGAAGCGCCGGACTTCGAGTTGCAGGGTTCCGGACAGTTCCCGCGCACCGGCGATCACGGAGAGATCGAAGGCGCTGGTGGGGAACTTACGGACGGGTGTGTAACTAGCACGCGGAGGGGTGAGTTCCTGTAAGAGAGAGAGGTCGATATCGAGCACGGCGGCCCGGCCGTTTTCGATCAGGCCCGGATGCAATTCAGCAAGCCTCCCGAAGGCCTGGCCATTCCACCACAGTTCGGCGCATCGGGCCGGATGCTCATACGAATGGGGCTCGGCCGGAAGCACGCGCAAACCGGGCGCGAGACATTCGGCGAGGCGTTTCAGCTCGGGCAGGCTGGAGGAATCGTCCTGCTTTGCGAACTGGGCGGCCATCAGATGAAGACGCTCGGCAGTTTTATGGATCTCGTGCCCGGCTTCGAAGAGCCGGAAACGATCGAAGTGCTTTGCATTCTCCACGATATTGCGATGAATGCCCGGGAGCAGAGACGTTCGCATGAGTTCCTGACCGGCGGCGATCGGGTTCAGCACACGGAGATGATCCTCCACGGAGAACCCGAAGCGGCGGGCTTCCTCTTCGCTGATGAACGAATAATTCGAAACTTCGGTATAGCCCTGTGCCGCGGTGGTCCGCTTCACCCCGCGCAGAAACTCGCGCTCCGGGGGATCGAAGGATGGCGCGCAGGGCACGAGCGGCGGCCTGGGCTCGATGGAATCGTAGCCGATCATGCGGCCCACTTCTTCCACCAGATCTTCGGGCATGGCGACATCCTTCGTCGCGCGCCACGAAGGCACGGTGACGGAGAACAGACGCGCGCGGGTTTCCGCGACGCCGAATTGCAGGCTATCGAGAATGCGGCGAACTTCGTCGGCTTCGAGTTCACGGCCTAATTTTCGGGCGAGCCAGTCGAGATCGAGCGGCACGGAAACCGGCGCGGACAACAGGTCCATGCGTTCGGCCAAACCGCCCACGAGCCTGATTCCGGGCGAAAGCATGGGCAACAGATCCATGGCGCGTGCCATGGCGCGGACGGTGTTGCGCGGGTCCTGCGTTTTTTCGAAACGCATGGAGGCATCGGTGCGCAACTTGAGCGTGGAAGAGGTTTTGCGAATCCCCGCGGCCTGGAAATTGGCGCTTTCGAGCACGATGGACGTGGTGGCCGCGGAAATGGCACTGTCCCGCCCTCCGATCACTCCCGCGAGTGCGATGGGCCCGGCGGCGTCCGCGATGACGAGGTTCGAGCGGGTGAGCGCATACTCTTCGTCGTTCAGCGCAACCAGGCTTTCGCCAGCGCGCGCCGGACGCGCCCAAATGGTATCGCCCGTCAGCTTCGCCCTGTCGAACGCATGCATCGGCTGCGCGAGTTCCGCCATGACGAAGTTCGTGAGATCGACAATATTGTTGATCGGGTTGATGCCGACCGCGGTGAGACGGGCCTGCAGCCAGAGTGGCGACGGCTGGACGGTGACATTCTCAAACACGAGCGCGTTATAGCGCGGGCAGAGGGCGAGATCGTCGATTTCAATTTGCAACGGACCGCCGGGCGCGGGCAGATCGCCCAGCCAGACAGGATCGCGCAGTTGTTTGCCCGTGATCGCCGCCACTTCGCGAGCCATGCCATGATGACCCCAAAGATCCGGGCGGTGCGTGATGCTTTTGTTGTCGATATCGATGACGGTGTCGGGAAGCGGCAACTGCTGCCCGCCCCGAAGTTCGACGATGCCTGCGTGGTCACGGTTGATCCCGAGTTCCGCCGCGCTGGCCAGCATACCGTCGCTCTCGACCCCGGACACCGTCTTCAGTTCCAGTGGAACGTACACCGTGAGCAGGCCCACCCGGCAATTCGACGCCCCGCAGACGACCGTTTTGCGGCCATAGCGGCCCGCATCGACGATGGCCTTCACGTTGTGACCGCCCGCGATGGGTTCGACGCTTTCCACGGTTGCGGGGACAGCATCGGCAAGAAGCATTCCCACGTTTTCGACGCCTTCGCACTCGGCCGTCTTCATGGTGATGAGGCGTTCGAGCGCTGCCGCGGGCACATCGAGGCCATCGACCAGGCCGCGAATCCAATTGTAAGAGAATTTCACCTAAAACTGCCTCAGGAAACGCAGATCGCCGCTCTGCAGCCAGCGAATATCGTCGATCGCATAGCGCATCATCACGAGCCGCGTCAGTCCCAGCCCGAACGCGAACCCGTTCCACTCAGCAGGATCGATTCCGCTCCTGCGCAGCACATGCGGATTCACCAGACCGCAGGGCAACAACTCCACCCAACCGCTCTGTTTGCAGACCGGGCAACCGCCGCCACCGCAGATCAGGCACCGGATATCGAGCTCAAATCCCGGCTCGACGAACGGGAAAAACCCTGGCCGCAGACGCACCGTGACATCGCGTTTAAAGATCGCGGTGAGCAGCGTTTTCATGAAGTAGATAAGATTGCCGACCGAGACGTCGCGATCGATCATCATGCCTTCGAGCTGATAGAACGTATGCTCGTGCGAGGCGTCCACGCTTTCGTTGCGGAAGACGCGGCCGGGAGCGATCATGCGCAGGGGCGGGCCCAGCTTTTCCATACCGCGCACCTGTACCGGCGAAGTGTGCGTGCGAAGCAGACGGTGGCCTTCCAGCCAAAACGTATCCTGCATATCGCGCGCCGGGTGGTCGGGCGGGATGTTCAGGGCGTCGAAGTTGTGGTATTCGGTCTCGACCTCCGGGCCATCGAGGACGGTGAAGCCGAGGGTGCGGAAGAGGTCCTCAATCTCCCACTGGATCTGCGTGACGGGATGCAGACTGCCGGGGCGCGCACCGGGCGCGGGCACCGTGAGATCCATCCATTCGGAGTCGAGACGGGTAGCCAGTGCCGCTCGCTCGAACCCGGATTTACGCTCTTCGTACGCGCCTTCGAGGGTCTGTTTCGCGGTGTTGATAAACCTGCCGCGGGCGGCGCGCTCTTCAGCCGCGAGCTTGCCCATATCCCTGCTGAGCGCCGCGAGGACCCCTTTACGCCCCAGCACTTCGACCCGCACGGCTTCCAGCTCTTCAGCGGTGGCCGCAGCGTGGATTCGCTCCAGCGCGCTATCGACGAGTTCCTGCATCTATGCCGCGGGCAGGTAGGCCTGTTGTTCTCCGCCCAGTTCCCAGCCAAGATGGTTGATGTAGAACAACAGCAGATTGTCGGGATACTCGGCCTTGAAGCGCTCATACGCGCGCGCCTGCCAGCCTTCCGTGAGATATTGCTTCGCGCTGAGATCCTTGGCGAAGAAACCCTCCTCGTTGGGAACGCCGAGAAAGTTCAGCACCGCCGCAATCATATCCATGTGCGAAATGAGAATGGCCTGCGAGAGATCTGTCGCGAACTCCTCGTCCTGCTCGTTCAACCGCTGCCAGAAGCGGGGGGCCGCCTTGCGCAGACTGTCGGTGTTCACTTTTGCGAGGTGCGTACGCGTCTTGAAGCGCTCGTAAAGCTGATACGTCTTCAGTTTTCCGATGGAAACGCCACGCAATAGTTGCGGCAGGCGTTCTTCGCCGAGTTGCAGAAACACGCCTGAAAGCTGCATAAGAGGCCAGCGTAACACAGTGCGTTACAATAGCCCGTTTGGGCTTTACGAGCGCCAACACCAATAAACGATGAGCAATATTATCATCCTCGGCGCTCAATGGGGCGACGAAGGCAAGGGCAAGCTGGTCGACCTGCTGGCCGGCCGGTTCGATTATGTCGTGCGATATCAGGGAGGCCACAATGCCGGTCATACCATCCTGATTGGCGACCGGAAGTTCATTCTGCGGCTGATTCCGAGCGGTGTTCTGCACCCGGGGAAGATCGGCGTGATCGGGAACGGGCTGGTGATCGATCCGGCGGCGCTGCTCGAAGAGATCGGGCAACTGGTGGCGGCGGGGGTGGATGTGGCGGGCCAGCTGCGCATCAGCAATCGCGCGCATGTGCTGCTGCCGACGCACAAGCTGGTGGAGAAGATCAGCGAAGCGCCGGGCGCGGCGACGGGGAGAGTCCCGATCGGGACGACTTCGCGCGGGATCGGGCCGGGGTATGAAGACAAAGCGGGGCGGCGCGGGATCCGGGTGGCGGATCTGATGGACCGCGAGTATTTGCCGGAGGCGATGCGGACGGTGATGGAAGACCATTGCATCCGCGCGCGGGCGTTCGGGCTGGGTGAGGCGGCGGACGCGGTGGACATCGACGGCGCTATTGCCGAGTATGCGGAGATGGCGGAGCGCATTCGTCCGCTGGTTTGCGATACGGCGCGGCTGCTGGCGGGCGCGATGGCGGCGGGCAAGAACCTGCTGTTCGAAGGCGCGCAGGGCACGATGCTCGATCTGGATCACGGGACTTATCCTTTTGTGACTTCGTCGAGCGCTTCGGCGGGCGGGGCTTGCGCGGGTACGGGCGTGCCGCCGACGAAGATCGATGGAGTGATCGGGATTTCGAAGGCTTATACGACGCGTGTTGGCGGGGGGCCATTTCCTTCGGAGGCGCTGGATGAGACGGGGGATCTGATCCGGAACCGGGGGAAAGAGTTCGGGTCGGTTACGGGGCGCCCGCGGCGGTGCGGGTGGTTCGATGTGCCGGTGATCCGGTATACGGCGGCGATCAATGGGTTTGAAACCATGGTGCTGACGAAGCTGGATGTGATGGATGAGTTGGCGAAGATCCCGGTTTGCGTGGCTTATCGCATCGACGGCGCGGTGACGCATGAGATGCCTGCTACGTGGCGGGAGTTGGCGCGGGCTGAGCCGGTGTATGAATATTTGCCCGGGTGGCTGAGTTCGACGAAGGGCGTGTCGGAGTGGGCGGATTTGCCGGGGGCGGCGAGAGATTATTTGTCGTTTCTGGAAGAGCGGACCGGGATTGAGGCGGGGTGCATTTCGACCGGGCCGGAGCGGAATGAGACGATCCGGCGGGCTGGGTCGAAGTTTGCGGGGTTAACGGGGTAACGAGCCGCGTTAGAGGCAATACTCTTCAAGACGGGCGACGCGTCGATTGCGATCGTCCACCTGAGGGTGCGCAGCGCACCTGGCGAAAAACTTCGCAAAGCCAGACCGGCGTAGAATGGTGAACAGGTCTGTCTCATGGATTTGCTTGTAGAAACGCTGGATGCCAGATTGCGCGAATGGAAGCCGGAAACGGCCGCACAGGTACGCGAGCGCGTTACCGAGATCATCGGACTCGCGGATCAGGATATCCTCGATCTGGTGCGTTCGCGTTCGCTGGAGCAGGACGTTCTGGACATTCTGGATGCACCCGCGTCCAGGTGAGATCTGGCTCGCGGATCTGGGCGTGGCGGCAAAGACTCGACCGGTTGTCATTGTCTCGCGTCTGGATCCGGATCCGCCACGAGCACTCATTATCTACGTCCCTCTCACCACGCAGGGCAGAAAGAGCTTATACGAGGTGGAACTCCCGCGGCTTGGATTTCTGAATGCGATCTCCGTCGCCAACGTGCAGGGAATCGCCTCGATTCCGGCGGTGCGGCTGGAACGTAAGCTCGGAATGCTGCCGCGCGCGACCATGATCGCAATACGGCAAGCCCTTATGTTCGCGCTGGATTTGGGAGAACCACCGGGATAGCCTTTGCGTTGTGCCTGCGGATCGGTAATCGCGCGCCTGGGTGGCTCAGTTCGACGAAAGGATCGAGGTTTGCGGGATTTGACGGCGTAGGTTTGGCGTGCGCAACAAAGCGTCACTGGACGGCCATAGCCGGCTCAATCCGCTGAGCACTGGCAGCGCGGAGCGGACGGAAACGGACATAAGCCGCGATTTTGGACGTCGCCGCGCGCGGCTTTGGTTAATGCCGTGCCTCAGTCTCCCTGTGAAGCGCTTGGCTTTGTTATCGCTCGTCCTTGTTTCAACAGCCTGGGGGCAGACCGACATCCGGGAGATTGTCCGGAAATCGATCGTGAATTACGAACGAGCCTGGAAGGCGCAGGTGAACTGGGCATGGACCCAGACGGACACCACTGCTTCGGACGATAAAGAGGAAGTCGATGTTTCGGAGTTTGTGCCACTCTACGGTACCCCTTACGAGCGGCTCATCGAAAAGAATGGCCATCCTCTCACCGCCGAGGAGCAGCGCGTGGAAAATCACAAGTATCGGAAGGCGTTGAAGGAGCGGGAGAGAGAGTCCCCTTCCGAGCGCGCGGCGCGGATTCTCAAATTTGAAAACGGTCGCGCCTTCATCCTGGAGGTCCCCGAGGCCTATAATTTCGAACTGCTGGGGGAAGAAACCCTGGACGGACGGCCTGCATGGGTCATCGGGATGAAACCACGGCCGGGGTTCGTGCCAACGGTCGCTCATGCGGCGATGCTCGAGCATATCGAAGGGAAGCTCTGGATCGACAAGGAAGACGTGCAGTGGGCGAAGGCCGAGGCGCATGTCACCGAGACCATCAGCATCGGCTGGATTCTGGCGCGCATCGGCCCTGGAGCACGTTTCGGGGTCGAGCAGATCCGCGTCGCCAACGGACTCTGGATGCCGAAAACGCTGACGATTGCGGGCACGGCGCACGTCCTGCTCGTTCACGCGAAACGACTGGACGAACGCCTCGCATATTCGGATTATCACGAGGTGGATTCGGCATCGGCCGAAAAGCGGTGAGAGAAACCAGGAAGCGGTAAGGGAAAATGGACTCGTGCCGGCACAGCCGAAGAAACTCCTTGCAGTGATGAACGACTTGTTCTTTTCCGTGAAGATCAACGACGCGGCAAAGAAGTTGGGGCTGACCGCGGTATTTGTGCAAGAACGGACGGCTGCGCTGGAACAGCTGAATTCAGGACCGGCGGCGGTAATTCTGGATCTGAATTGCGCGTCGCTCGATCCGCTGGAGCTGATCAGGACGATCAGGGAAGACTCCGCAACGTCGGGAATTGCGACGATAGGGTTTATTTCCCATGTACAAACGGAACTGCGGCGGAAGGCTGAGGAAAGCGGCTGCGATACGGTAGTGGCACGATCCGTATTCGCTCGCGACCTGCCGGCAATTCTCGAGCGCTCGATCTATACGCTGCCGGTTCCCGCGGCCGAAACCAGTTGACGAAGCCGGTTGAGCTTATCGAGAGCGGCTCCGGAGTCGATGGATTCGGAGGCGCGCGCGACGCCTTCCCGGAAGTCCGTTGCAAGGCTGGCGGCAACCAGCGCCAGGGAAGCATTCATCAGCACGATATCCCGCGCGGGTCCGCGCTCGCCCTTTAAAATGGCTTCGGCGATGGCCCTGTTACGTTCGGCATCGCCACCCGCGATCCCCTCTCCCGATTGCGGTTCGAGGCCGAAATCCCCGGGAGAAAGCTCAATGCGCGAGACTGCCCCGTGCTGGATGGCGAAGACGGTGGATGGCCCCGTGATGGTCAATTCGCCCAGCCCGTCGGACCCGTGCACGGTGAAAGCGCGCTGCGATCCGAGGCGCGCCATGGCGCCGGCGATCTTCCCGGCGGCTTCGTCCGACCACGTTCCCGCGACCTGAATCTCGGCGCGGGCTGGATTGGTCAAAGGCCCGAGGAAATTGAACGCGGTGCGCATTTTCAGCTCGATCCGGACAGGTTGCACATTGCGTGTGGCGCCGTGAAAGACGGGCGCGAACAGGAATCCGATACCCACTTCACGAATGGCCCGCGCCACCATGGAGGGCTCAATGGCGGTGCGGACGCCGAGGGCTTCAAGGACATCGGCGCTGCCGCAGCGGCTCGAAATCGAGCGGTTGCCGTGCTTGGCTACTCGCACGCCGGCGCCGGCGGCCACGAAAGCCGTGACGGTGGAGATATTGAACGTGGAGGTGCCGTTGCCGCCCGTGCCGCAGGTATCGAGAACGGGGCGGTCGGCGGCTTCGAGCGGGACTACGAGCGCGGCGGCGCGCATGGCACGCGCGAAGCCGGTGAGTTCGTCCACCGTTTCGCCTTTCATCCGCAGGGCCGTGAGAAAGGCCGCGGTAAGGACGGGGGTGGATTCTCCGGCCAGCAGGGCGTGCATGGCGGCCTGGGCTTCGCTCTCCGTGAGCGAACGGCCTTCCACGATCGTATGGAGGAAGGCATGAATGGGCTCTGGGGGCATGATAAGTTGGAAGTTTGGTTCGAGGCGCCGCGCTTACCGGTGCGCGAACCAGACAGTCGAACCAAACAGTATAGTAGCGATCTTAGTAAAAATCGCCCCAAAAATGAAAATTCACGAGTATCAGGCCAAGACGATTCTGGCCAAGTACAAAGTCCCCGTGCCTCGCGGGGAGGTGGCGTTCACCGTCGCCGAAGCCGAGACGGCTGCGAAAAACATCGGCGGAAGCGTCGTTGTGAAAGCGCAGATTCACGCCGGAGGGCGCGGCAAAGGCGGCGGCGTCAAAGTCGCGAAGAATTCCGATGAAGCGGCGGCGATTGCCGGGCAAATTCTCGGGATGACGCTGATTACCCACCAGACCGGTCCGGAAGGGCGCGTGGTGCAGAGGGTGCTGGTGGAGGAAACGCTGCCGATCGAGCGGGAACTGTATCTCGGCATCGTGCTCGACCGCGCCGCGGGCAAGATTACCTTCATGGCCTCGGCCGCGGGCGGCATGGAGATCGAGGAAGTAGCGGCGCACACTCCGGACGCGATTCTGAAGGAGTTCATTGAACCGGGACTCGGGCTCATGCCTTATCAGGCGCGCAACCTGGCGTTTGGAATCGGCATTCCTGCGCCCGCCGTAAATGGCGCCGTGGCGGCCATGATGGCGCTGGCGAAAGCGTGTCTCGATATGGATGCAACGCTGGCCGAAATTAATCCGTTCATCCTGACAAAAGACAACAAGGTCTATGCGCTCGACGCGAAGATCAACTTCGACGACAATGCGCTGTTCCGGCATAAGGATGTGCTGGAGTTGCGCGATCTGAACGAAGAAGATCCGCTCGAAGTGGAAGCTTCGAAGTTCGGCCTGAACTACATCAAACTGGATGGCGACATCGCGTGCATGGTGAATGGCGCGGGTCTCGCGATGGGGACGATGGACATCATCAAGTACGCGGGTGGAAGCCCGGCGAACTTCCTCGATGTGGGCGGCGGGGCGACCGCGGAACAGGTGAAGAACGCATTCCGGATTCTGCTCTCGGATCCGGGCGTGAAAGCGGTGCTGATCAATATCTTCGGCGGCATTCTGCGCTGCGACACTCTGGCCAGTGGCGTGGTGGCGGCGGCGCGCGATCTGGGGATCAAGGTGCCGATTGTGATTCGCATGGAAGGCACGAACGTGGAACTCGGCCGCAAAGTGCTGGAGGAATCCGGCTTCAATTTCACCGTCGCGGACGGCATGAAAGACGCGGCCGAGAAGGTTGTGGCGCTCGCGAAAGCAAGCACGGGAGGCAAGGGATGAGCGTCCTCGTAGACCGGAATACGCGCCTGCTGGTGCAGGGTTTCACGGGCAAGGAAGGTACGTTCCACGCGCAACAGGCAATCGCGTATGGCACCAATGTGGTGGGCGGCGTAACGCCGGGCAAAGGCGGTGCATCGCACCTCGACCGGCCGGTTTTCAACACCATGGCGCAGGCGGCAAGAGAGACCGGCGCGAATGCGACCGTGATTTTCGTTCCTCCGCCCTTTGCGGCCGACGCCATTATGGAAGCGGCGGATGCGGGAATCGCGCTGATTGTCTGTATCACGGAAGGCATTCCCGTGATCGACATGGTGAAGGCGTGGGAGTTCCTGCAGGGAAAGAAATCGCGTCTGGTGGGGCCGAACTGTCCGGGTGTGATTTCGCCGGGCAAGTGCAAGATCGGCATCATGCCGGGGCACATTCATCTGGAAGGCAACGTGGGGGTGGTTTCGCGCTCCGGCACGCTGACGTATGAAGCGGTGGGCCAGTTGACGAAGCTTGGCATCGGGCAATCGACATGCATCGGGATCGGCGGCGATCCGATTATCGGAACCAGTTTCCTCGACTCCATCAAAATGCTGGACGCGGACCCGGATACGCACGCGATTGTGATGATCGGCGAGATCGGCGGCAATGCGGAAGAGACCGCGGCGGCTTATATCGGCGAGCATGTGAAGAAGCCGGTGGTGGGCTTTATCGCGGGGCAGACGGCTCCTCCCGGACGCCGCATGGGCCACGCGGGCGCGATTATTTCAGGCGGTTCCGGCGCGGCCCCGGATAAGATTCGGGCGATGGAGAAGGCTGGCATTACGGTCTGTTCTTCACCCGCGCAAATCGGCGAAAATATTCAGAAGAGATTACAAAAATAAATGAGCGAATTGCAGAAAACGTTTTCGATTATCAAGCCGGACGCCGTGGCGTCGGGGAAGGCGGGTAAGATTCTTTCTCTTCTCGAAGACAGCGGGTTTCGCATCGTGGGGCTCAGGATGACGAAGCTCAGCCAGTCGCAGGCGGAAGGCTTCTATGCTGTCCACAGCGCGCGGCCGTTCTATGGGAGCCTGGTGAAGTTCATGACCGAGGGGCCTGTGATTGTAATGGCTCTGGAGCGGGAAGACGCGGTGAAGAAACTGCGCGAGGTGATGGGCGCGACCAATCCGGCGAAAGCGGCCGAGGGCACCGTGCGGAAGTTATACGCGGAGAGCATTGAGCGGAATGCGATCCATGGTTCGGATGCGCCGGAAACGGCGGCTGAAGAGTTGAGATACTTCTTCACTACGGTTGAGTTGAATCAGCTTTAGCTTGAATCGATGTGGTGCGGAACAAAACTGCACGTTCCGGTGCATAAGGGATCGTAGCGGGAAACCTCATTGTCGTTAAGCGGGGAAGTCGGAATCCTCAATGCCCAACGGGTACTGCCCCGGAGCTCCGGGATCACATGGCATGTCCGTATTGCTTGTGTTGTGTCCAGTAGTTGTCCAGTAAGTTCCGTTTATATAGTTATTCGCATTGCTGTCCAAATTAGCGGAGTAGGTGAAGCAGGGCTGAAAAGCGAAAAAGAGCCAAGCCTCTGATAGGTTGAATTGGGTTCCAGCAAGAACCAAAACAAACTGAGGAGGCTCGGCCCATGAAT
>Ga0207933_1000087_pt1 | contig 91988 bp, 82 predicted proteins | sample NGESurdeep092012_4_FD_184488 | JGI IMG/M metagenome (GOLD analysis project Ga0207933, IMG submission 184488) | Arctic peat soil microbial communities from Barrow, Alaska - NGEE Surface sample F53-3 deep-092012 (SPAdes) | ecosystem: Environmental > Terrestrial > Soil > Wetlands > Peat ...
ATATCACCGCCGCCACAAACAAAAAAAATAGCACCCCCTCCTTTTCAAATCCAATTTGCATTTTGAGTGTTTATATGGCTTCTGTCATTATTTTTGGATTACTGTTGTCTTATCTCGGACAACAATATTTTTTATAAATGAATTAACTTCATTTTTAATTTATAATTATGTTTTTTGTATTTACATTCGCGGAAATTTGAAAAAAATCATTATAATTTCTTCAGCTAAAATATACGATGGGCTGCTAAAATATATTGAGATTATCAATCAATGGCGTAAACGAAGAATTTCTAATGCCAATTTTTTAATCTTAGCAGCAGCTGTTGTGGGCATGCTTGGCGGGATTGCTTCATCAGTATTAAAGGAACTTACCCACTATGTTGCTAATTTTTTGCAAAACGACCTGCACTGGGAATATAAATTTTATCTATACTTTTTCTTTCCACTTATTGGTATTTTTCTTACTGTTTTTTATATCCGCATTTTTATTCGTCGCAGTAAGTTTCAGCATGGTATCCCACCAATATTAAATAATATTTCGCACAATTCGAGCAAACTTGATTTTCATAATATTTATAGCCAGATTATTTCAAGCGCACTTACTGTAGGCCTTGGCGGCTCTGCCGGTCTGGAAGCTCCTGCTGTCGCAAGTGGCGCGGCTATTGGTTCAAATATAGGGCGTTTCTTTGGATTGAACTATCGTGAAACCACTCTGCTTTTAGCTTGTGGTGGCGCAGCAGGTATTTCCGGGGCTTTCAATAGTCCCATCACAGGAATGATCTTTGCCATTGAGGTGCTCATGCCCGCATTTTCTATTCCCGCAGTGATACCATTATTAATTGCTTCGGCAATTTCTTCGGTGGTGTCGCAAATCATTTATAAACAGCCCCTGTTTGTATTGGTAACGAGTGGCTGGACAATAGAGGCCTTTTGGTATTATATCGTTCTTGGAATTCTTGGTGGTATTTACACCATTTTTTTCAGTAAGGTAAATTCATCTATTCATGGCGCATTTGACAAAATTAAAAACAAATACAATAAGGTCTGGACAGGTGGAATTATTTTGGGAATATTAATCGCTGTTTTACCTGCACTGTATGGGGAAGGTTATATTACCATTCAAAAACTATTGGATGGTAATTATCAATCTCTCCTTGCAAATAGTTTTTTTTCAAAATACCAGGCGATCGGATGGGCACTCGTACTTTTTGGAGCGCTTTCGCTGATAGGAAAAACTTTTGCATGCGTGATAACGATGAGTGCAGGTGGCAATGGTGGCATGTTTGGCCCCAGTGTGGTGGTGGGCGGATTGTTTGGTTTTGTCTTTGCCTTCGGGCTTAATCAAACAGGGATGGTACATCTTGATGTTACCAACTTTATTATAGCAGGAATGGCTGTTTCTGTTAGTGGTGTGATGCATGCCCCATTAACCGGTGTTTTTCTTGCGGCTGAAATAACCGGTGGCTATTCGCTGATGGTCCCGTTAATGATAGTGTCTGCTATTTCCTATTTTATCAATAAAGGGATTCTGAAATATTCAATATACACCCAGGGGCTGGCTGAAGAAGGCTCATTGGTTTCGCAGGAAGACAGGGATCATACTGTATTGAGAAGAATTAAATTAAAATACCTGTTGGAAAAGGATTTCGTTATTCTTCGCCCTGACGATACTCCGCAGAGTAGAAGCACTGATATTGTACATTCTGACAGAAATGTTTTTCCGGTGGTAACAGATGAAGGCGAATTAACAGGTGTTTTATTTAGCGACAATTTACTGGAACTTCTGATAAGCAATAATATAGAGGATAAAAACCGTTTAATAAAAGATATAGCTCTTCCACCCGACAAAACCATTGATTTAAAAACCAATATGTTCGAGGTAATGCGAATAATGGATAGTCTGCATACGCGCATTCTTCCTGTGGTAGGGCCTGGTAATTCATACCAGGGTTTTGTTACCAAAAATGGCATCTTTAATAAATATCGCCATATACTGATGCGTCAGGGCGATGATATGCAGTATTAAACTCAAATACTTTTTTAGTAAATAATCAATGATCTATCAGGGGCATGGGAGAACTTCGATTGACACAGCAGCCTAACAAATAATCACAATTTCTATTTTTTTTAAAAATACGGGTGTATAAAACACTAAATTGCGTTTAATCATTACAGTTATAATTTTAATTTGCCAATCAATTTTTAAATATCGCTTACTAAAAACATTAACTATAATACACCTACAGCTATTTAAAATAAAACTACTTTTGTCTATCATTATATCTTTTATGAAACTTGGGTTATTCATTAATCTCTCTGTATTGTTCTTTTGTTCAATAGCATGTGTAAATAATAACCACGGTAGCGCTGCAAATAACAACAATGATATAGATACTTCTATTCTAATAAAATCTTCGGTGGCCGACACTTTTGTAATCGGGAAAGTAATTCCAAAAGTGATATGCAAAGCGGATGCTTCTCAATCCTATGCTTTGTACATTCCGGTAAAAAGTATTAATGAAACATTGCCTGTTATTTATTTTTTTGATCCGCATGGGGACGGCCCTCTTCCATTGATTAAATACAAAGCTTTGGCTGATAAGTATCATTTTATATTAGTAGGAAGCAATAATTCAAAGAACGGAAACGACTCGCCTACTTCCGAAAATATCTGGAATACTTTGTTTGCCGATACTCAAAAACAGCTTGCCATAAATACAAACCGTATTTACACATGTGGCTTTTCGGGCGGAGCCAAAGTGGCCACTTACATTGCTTTAATTCAACCGGAAATAAAAGGGGTAATTTCAAATGGCGCAGGCTTGCCTGATATAACCCGTGCGGGAAATTTTAGTTTCAGCTTTACGGGTATTGCCGGTGAGGGTGATATGAACATGACAGACCTGGTTGCGATCAATAATGAACTCGATAATACGCAGACTCATCATCGGATTATTTTCTTTAATGGAATACACGAATGGGCTCCTGAAAAGACTATGAACATTGCCTTTGCCGGTTTACAGCTTGATGCCATGCGCGGTAAGCTGATTTCATTAAATGATTCTTTTATCAATAATTATATCAGCGAAAGCAAAAAAAGAATCGCCACATTCTTAAAAGAAAAGAAATACCTGGATGCAGAAAGAGAAAGTAAGCTTTCGGTGAATATGTTGGGTGGCTTAACAAGCGATGTAAATTCGTTTATCGAAAAGGATAGCACTATTAAAAATAATCCTGTTTACAAAAAGCAGTGGCAGCAAAATCAAAATCTGTTTGCTTCGGAACAAAACATCAAAGCAGAGTATGAGAAGCAATTTCAACAAGGTGATATCAGTTATTGGACGAAGACAATAAAGGAGGTTCAATTGAAAGCAAAAGAAAAATCTCCTACAGGTGCCATGTATCAAAGACTACAGGCTTATTTATCTCTCGCTTTTTATTCTATAAGTAACCAGCTTATTGAGACCGGCAAAAATGATGAAGCTGCCTATTTTGTTTCTCTCTATAAAAAAGCAGATCCAACCAACAGCGAAGCATGGTATTTTTCAGCTATACTGGATGCCCGTAGCCACAATGCAAAAGCAGCCCAGGTAGATTTATTAGAAGCTGTAAAGAATGGATTTACTGATAAAAACCGATTGATACAACAACCGGAATTCCAAAATCCTCCAACAAATATTGACCTTTCGGAAATAATAAGTAAGATGAAGAATTGAGCAGGATTGGTATTTTTATCATAAACTTATCAATGATCAAATGAATAAATTCGTTTAATCATACCTGTTATATTTTGTCATTTATGAAGTATTTATTTGTTTGATTATTTTAAGATGTGTTCTTTACAAAAGCTAATATTTCAAAAAATGGAGAATAAGTTGCTGAATCCGGTAGCTTTCAAATCTGGATTATTTGTTCGCTTACTGAATGGGTAGCCTATACATGCGTTCCACGATCATTATTACCATTTGCAAATACTTTACGTTCTTTGCATCCCGAAAGCAATTACATCAACCATAAATATAAAATGTCATATACCGTAGCAATTACCGGAAGGCCCAATGTAGGAAAGAGCACTTTTTTTAACCGTATGCTGGAGCAGCGCAAATCTATTGTTGACGATGTAAGTGGAGTTACGCGCGACAGGCAATATGGCGTGGCTGATTGGGCTGGTAAATCTTTCAACGTGATTGATACCGGGGGATTTGTGGCAGACAGTACAGATATTTTTGAAAGAGAAATCCGTAAGCAGGTGCATATTGCCATTGCCGAAGCTAACGCCATTATTTTCATGGTGGATGTATCTACTGGTATCACCAATCTTGACCTGGATATGGCAGAAATGCTTCGCCGCTCACCCAAGCCTGTTTATCTTTTGGTGAACAAGGTGGATAATCATACGCGTCAACTCGAAGCAGCAGAATTTTATAGTCTTGGCTTTGAAAAAATATTTTTTATTTCCTCAATAAGTGGATCAGGTACCGGCGAATTGCTTGATGAGATCACTGCAGCAATGCCCGAAGAAAAAATAGAAGAGCCAGGCACTCTTCCAAAATTTGCTATCATTGGCCAACCCAATGTAGGTAAATCGTCTTTGCTCAATGCCTTGACAGGACAGGAACGTACTATTGTTAGTGAAATCGCGGGCACTACAAGGGATGCTGTTCACACAACCTATAACTTATTTAATAAAGAATTTGTTTTAATTGATACTGCCGGTATTCGCCGAAAGAAAAAAGTGAGTGAAGACCTTGAATTTTATTCGGTGATCAGAGCCATAAGTGCAGTGGATGAAGCTGACGTTTGTATTTTATTATTAGATGCTGAAAAAGGAATTACTGCACAGGATTTGAATATTTTTTCTTTGGCAGAAAAAAAGGGAAAAGGAATTGTAGTGATGGTGAATAAATGGGATTTAATAAAAAAGGAAACGAATACAGCGCGTGATTACGAAAAATTATTAAAGCAAAAATTAGCGCCATTTAACGATGTACCTATATTATTTATTTCTGCAACAGAGAAGCAACGCATATTCCAGGCAATGGAAGCAGCTTTGAAAGTATTTGAAAACAGATTGCAAAAAATACCCACTTCCAAGCTTAATGAAGTAATGTTGAAAGCCATGGAATCGTATCATGCGCCTGTGGTTAGAGGTCATGCTGTGAAAATAAAATTTGTAACACAATTACCGACTGCAGTTCCTTCCTTTGCTTTCTTTTGTAATTTCCCCAATGATATTAAGACCTCTTATAAAAATTATCTCGAAAATCAAATGAGAAAAAATTTCCCATTAACAGGAGTACCTATTCGTATATTTTTTAGAAAGAAATAAACAAATGCATCATTGTGCAGATAATGATTTGCCCCTTCGACATAAAACCATGATGATGAAAGATGATGATTTGATTGATAAAGATGGTCACATCCCGTCTGGAAGAAGGAAATGGATGAAAAATAAAAGTAAAAGATATTGGGGGATATTGTAATTTGTATTAGCTTTGCGCCCAAATTAAAAAATCTTAAAAAATCAAACAATGAAAAAATTCCTTGCAATTGTAGCTATCGCTGCTTTCATGACTTCATGTAACAGTGGTTCTTCATCTACAGATTCAACAACTCCAGCTGATTCAACAACAACAGCACCTGCTACTACTACTCCCACTGACAGCGCTGCTGCCACTGCGAATAGTGATTCAGCTTCTAAAATGGCAACCGGCGCAGCTAATGTCGCTGATTCTGCCAAAAAAATGATGGATAAAGCTGCAGATAAAATGAAAGATGCTTCTGACAAAATGAAAGCAGGTGCAGATAAAATGAAAGATGCGATTAAAAAATAATTTTTCAGAAAATTATTTGAAAATATTCCCTCGGAAAAACCGGGGGATTTTTTTTGGATTAAATGTCTGGAAATCATAAAAAGAGAAATCTTAATTATTTGTCGGTTTACTGTAATACAGTTTTCAGTTGGTAGTTGCATATTCAACAAATACAATCCACCATTATTTTCTTTTCATAGACTATCATTATTAATAAATGGTCTCCGGTTTATTGTTTACAGTTTTCAATCGTAATACTTCATATACTGCATTAAACTGTAAATACAAATGTCACGAGTTTTTCTGGCCGATGTTTTGATACTGTAAATTGTTTCCTTTAATTGAATGTGTAAATAAAATGTATAGGCACTTTGTTTACATTGCCTCGTCGGAACATCTTCTATTTCTTTCTCTTTTAAAAAGGTTACAAAAACTAAATTATTAATAATGAAGATCTATATTAAGAATATGGTAAGTATTCGATGCAAAATGGTAGTTAAGGATGAACTAAAAAAAATTGGATTACATTATGTTGTAGTAGAATTGGGTGAAGCAGATATTGTGGGAAATATTTCTATTCCGCAACATGATGAGCTAAAAATAGCTTTATTGAGATCCGGGCTTGAATTAATTCATGATAAAAAAAGTATGCTGATTGAAAAAATAAAAAATATAATTATAGAGTTGGTTCATTATTCAGAGGAGCCATTGATATTAAATTTTTCTGAATTTTTGCATCAGAAATTAAATCATGATTATACTTATCTGGCAAACCTTTTTTCTGAAGTTCAAGGTACCACTATTGAAAAATTTATGATTGCTCATAAAATAGAACGCGTAAAGGAATTATTGGCATATGATGAATTAAATCTTACTGAAATTGCTTATCAAATGCATTACAGTAGTGTTGCACATCTGTCTTCCCAATTCAAGAAAGTTACCGGCCACACCTCTTCACATTTTAAGCAACTCAAAAATAAAAGACTCTCAATGCTTGAAGATGTGTAAATAATATAACCTTTCCAATCTACTTCGGTTTTTATTTTTAAAGCACACACTTCATAATTCTTTAAAAGTGCGAATGATGTAACAAATCAAAAGAACTCTGTAACACCCCAATGAATAAATGCATCCACCTTTGCGTTGAAGGAGGCATTATCACTAAAACATCCGATTGGCAGATTGGGAAACTCCGGATGAAGTAGCAGCTTTAGTGATATAGCTCAGTTCCGAAAAAGCATCTTTTGCAACAGTTGGTTATTACCCAATTGATGGAGGCTATCTCGCTCAATAATCAAATAAAAAAAATAAAAAAAATAAAAAAATGAAAAAGAACTATAAACAATTTTTTACGCTGCTCGCTTTTTGCACAGTAGCTTTTAACCCCATCCTGCATTCGCAAACAATTTACAAAATCAACGAATCAAAAGATATTGATATGAAATTGTCGGGTACATCAACCCTGCACAAATGGAATATGGATACAAAAACCTTTTCCGGGGAGGCAAAGTTTGTTTTTAATCCGGCAAATGAAAATAAACTTACTTCTATCACCTCATTAAATTTCTCATTAGCTGTAAAAGATTTGAAAAGTGGAGATAGAGGATTAGATAAAAATGCAGGTAAGGCTTTGAAGTCAGATACGTACAAAGACATTCTTTACAAGCTAACATCAGCAAAGGTAGTGCCTGTAGCAAACAACAAATATTTATTAAAGACTCAAGGTAGTCTTACTATTGCAGGTATTACTAAACAGGTTGCAATGGATGTCAATTGCACAGTTAATGAAGACGCTTCTATTAACTGTTCTGGTTCATATAAACTGGAAATGACCGATTACAAAGTGAAACCACCCACTTTTATGTTGGGGGCAATGAAAACAGGAGATGCTATCACACTGGATTATACTTTGGTTTATAAAAAATAAACCATTATCCCATACAAATTAGAGACTATAAAATCATGTTTACACAATTTATTTTATAGTCTCATTAGCCACAGTAAGCTCATTAAGATAAGAGAGTATTTCGATTTGCAAACTCTTACTGAGGCAGGCACACCGCATCATCTCTATTCATAGGGAATTGGGTTCATGCCTCAAAAAATCAGCGATGAAAATGAATACTTTATTCCTCGTCTTCTGGCCCTGATTTGCAAGAGGACTAATTCTACCGTAGCTATAGTAATATGGTTAAAAAAATAGAAATCCTATTATTTGTTTGCTGCCCAAAAAACTCCTTCGGTGTGAAACTTGAAATAATTGGTCAGACGGAGACCGTCAGACCAATTATTTCAATTCGTGTTATTTCAATTCGTGTAAATCAGTGGCAAAAAAAAACTCCGTAATTCGAAAATGAATTTGTTCAGATAATTAGTTAAAAAGTGCTTCTTTTTATTTTCTAACCAGGTAAAAATACCGGACAAATATTTTATATAAGTGGCTATGGCATTGGAGTTTGCATATAATAATTCCCGTTTATCAAACCAACTAAATTTTTAAGAGTTAATCTATTTATACTATTTTGTACAAACAGCAAAAGCCGTTATCTTTGCGCTGGATTATTATTAGAATTTCAATATTAAAATAAAGGATTAATGAAAGAAGAATTGGATGTTTTGGAACAAACCGTAGCAAGCGATTATAAGTATGGTTTTGTTACTGAAATAGACACTGATGTAGTTGCCAAAGGATTGAGTGAAGAAACTATCCGGATTATTTCTGCAAAGAAAAATGAACCCGAATGGATGCTTAACTGGCGATTAAAGGCTTATGCACACTGGCTGAAAATGGAAGAGCCGAAATGGCCTAATGTAAAATACCCGCCCATCAATTACCAGGATATTATTTATTACGCTGCGCCAAAGAAGAAGGTTAAAATAAACGGACTTGAAGAAGTGGATCCTGAATTGCTGAAAACCTTTGACAAACTCGGTATTTCATTAAATGAGCAAAAACGGTTGAGCGGCGTAGCAGTAGATGTAGTGGTGGATAGCGTTTCAGTAGCTACTTCATTCAAAAAGCAACTTTCTGAAGTGGGAGTTATTTTTTGCTCCATGAGCGAGGCAATCCAAAATCATCCTGAATTAATAAAAAAATATTTGGGTTCTGTAGTGCCGATGACGGATAATTATTTTGCAGCTTTAAATTCCGCTGTTTTTACGGATGGCTCATTTTGTTTTATTCCAAAAGGTGTTCGTTGCCCGATGGAATTATCCACTTATTTCAGGATAAATACTGAAAATTCCGGGCAATTTGAACGCACATTAATTATTGCCGAAGATGAAGCCTATGTTAGCTACCTCGAAGGTTGTACGGCTCCCAAGCGGGATGAAAACCAATTGCATGCGGCCGTTGTAGAACTGGTAGTGTTACGCAAAGCAGAAATAAAATATTCCACAGTTCAAAACTGGTTTCCCGGTGATGAAAATGGAGTTGGTGGAATTTATAATTTTGTTACCAAGCGGGGAATTTGCCAGGGCGATTATTCTAAAATATCATGGTCACAGGTAGAAACCGGCGCTGCCATTACCTGGAAATATCCGAGCGTAATTTTGAAAGGCGATAATTCAATCGGCGAATTTTATTCCGTTGCATTAACTAATCATTTTCAGCAGGCAGATACAGGAACTAAAATGACGCATCTTGGAAAAAATACCCGAAGCAGAATTGTGTCAAAAGGAATTAGCGCAGGCAAAAGCCAAAACAGCTACCGCGGATTGGTAAGAGCGGGAAAAAATGCATTGAATGCACGTAATTATTCTCAATGCGATTCTTTGTTACTTGGCGATAAATGCGGTGCCCATACATTTCCTTATATAGAATCAAAAAATAAAACAGCCATTATAGAACACGAAGCCACCACTTCAAAAATTGGTGAAGACCAGCTTTTTTATTGCAGGCAGCGCGGTATTGATACAGAAGCCGCTGTCGCATTGATTGTTACGGGTTTTGCAAAAGAGGTAATGAATCAGCTCCCGATGGAATTTGCTGTAGAAGCGCAAAAATTACTGGCTGTAAGCCTTGAAGGGAGTGTAGGATAGAAAATAAGAAATAAGGAATGGAAAATAAGAAATATAAAAGGGATTGTCCAAATAGTAAACAAACCTGCCTGACAGCAGACAAACAAATAATCAGGATTTCTCTTTCATAATTCTTAGCCCTGAAAGGGGGCAGTATATTTAGCATTGGGCAAAGCCCAATGAAATAAAAAATAAAATCATTTATTAATTATTATATCAAAAAATATGTTATCAATCAAAAACATACATGCATCGGTAGAAGGGAAGCAAATTTTAAAAGGAATTAATCTTGAAGTTCAGGCAGGCGAAGTACATGCTATTATGGGGCCTAATGGTTCGGGAAAAAGTACATTGGCATCTGTACTGGCAGGTAGGGAAGAATATGAAGTAACAGAAGGTTCTGTAGAATTTCTTGGAAAAGATATTTTGGAATTATCGCCGGAAGACAGAGCAAGAGAAGGATTATTTCTCGCTTTTCAATATCCTGTGGAAATACCAGGCGTAAGTACCACTAATTTCATTAAGACCGCCCTCAATGAAAAACGTAAATACCATGGACAGCAACCCTTAGACGCAGTTTCTTTTATGAAGCTGATGAAAGAAAAAATAAAGTTGGTTGAAATTGATAAAACATTATTAACACGTTCTATCAATGAAGGTTTTTCTGGTGGAGAAAAGAAAAAGAATGAAATTTTCCAAATGGCAATGTTGGAACCCAGGCTGACTATTTTGGATGAAACAGATTCAGGACTGGACATTGATGCGCTTCGTATAGTAGCCAATGGTGTAAATAAATTGCGTCATGAAAACCGCGCTATCATTGTGATTACACATTATCAAAGATTGCTCGATTATCTGCGGCCCGATTTTGTACATGTATTGGTAAACGGAAAAATTGTAAAATCAGGCACTAAAGAACTGGCAATGGAACTTGAAGAAAAAGGATATGATTTTATTAAAGATGAATTGAGCCTGACAGAAGCTGTTTAGGAAGTTTAAAGAACTTTCATAAAAAATAATAGAATAGTATACAAAGGTTGAATAGGCGTTATAAATAAACTTTTAAAAATCTTAGTAGAAAAAAATCAATAGTTATTCAAACTTATTACCTTATTATCAAGTCATGTTAATGTAAAAAATTAGGTAATAAGGTTTTGCAAAATAAAAAATGAAATTTTCTACTAAGGTTTAATACAGGACGGTCAAAGAAGGTTTACAAATATTCAATACAATCAATGTATATTATTCTAAAAAATTAGAAATTCAAAATGGAAAAAATTAATTTAGAATATTTCGGAGAAAAATTTAATCAGCTACAGAAATTATATCCTGAGGGAATTATTAGTTCCATCCGCAAAGAAGGGTTTAATACTTTCAATAAAGCAGGCCTTCCTACCTACAAAAATGAAGAATGGAAATATACCGGCATCAGCGATTTGTTTAAGAAAGAATATCATTTATCAGAAGATGAATTGAAGATTGAAATCTCTAAACAGGAGATTGATGAAATCAGGTTGCCCGGTTATGAAAATGCCAATGAACTGGTATTTGTAAATGGGAAATTTGTTCCGGAGCTTTCTACGATTCGTTCTGCAGAAAATCAGCTGATTGTTTTACCCTTAGAAGATGCAGCAAACGGGATTTATAAAGATTTGGTAAATGAGCATCTTGGAAAAAGTAATGTTTTTATAAAGGATGGTATCCATGCACTTAATACTTCTTTTATTTATGGAGGTGTTTTTATTCATGCAGCAAAAGGACAAATAATTGAGAATCCTGTTTATCTCTATCATCTGTCAGATGCAAGAGAAAATCATATTCTGTCTCAGCCACGCAGTCTTGTCTATATAAATGAAAGCTCAAAATTGCAATTGGTAGAAACTTATAAAACCATTGGCACTATGGATAGTTTTACCAATGAAGTAATTGAAGTAGTGGTAAATGCAAATGCTATTGTTGAATACTACAAATTTCAAAATGATGGTACAAATGCAAGCCAGGTAGGCACTACGCACATCAGGCAGATAGGGAAAAGCTATGCACACACATTGGTGAGCACTTTAGAAGGTGGTATGATACGCAATAACACAAATATTATAATGGAAGCTGCTGGGAACGAAGCGCACATGTATGGCTTGTATTTGCTGAGAGGAAATAGCCATGTGGATAATCATACAATAGTTGATAATACAATGCCTAATTGTTTCAGTAATGAATTATATAAAGGTGTGATGGATGATAAGTCAACAGGTGTTTTCAGTGGAAAAATTTTTGTAAGGCCCGATGCACAAAAGACCAATGCTTATCAAACCAACAATAATATTTTATTGAGCGATAAAGCGAGCGTGAATACCAAGCCGCAATTGGAAATTTTTGCTGATGATGTAAAATGTTCTCATGGTTGTACGGTAGGAAGATTAGATGAAGAAGCTTTGTTTTATTTAAGAACCCGTGGTATTTCTAAGGACCATGCGCAGGCGATGCTATTGGAGGCTTTTGCAGCCAGCGTTGTAGAGCAAATAAAAATAGAGCCGCTTCGTAAATATGCAGAGCAACTGATTGCAGAGCGGTTGTCAAATTAAATGAATGATACAGTTAGGAGTTTTTTAAATACACAAAAAAATGAAAGAATCAATTGATATAATACGGGGAGCCAGGAAATTTTTATTGAATTTAATAGATGGGATCTCTATCGAAAAGCTGAATGAAATTCCTCCGGGTTTTCATAATAACCTGGCCTGGAATTTTGCGCACGTCATAGCCACTCAGCAAATATTATGCTACCGGAATGCAGGGGTAAAACCGGTAATTTCAGATGAAATTATTGACAAATATAAATCCGGTACCAGGCCCGAAGGATTTATTGATGAAAAAGAATTTGAAACTCTAAAGCAATCTTTACTTTCTACAATTGATAAGTTTGAAGAAGACTCAGTCACCAATATGTTTGAGAATTACAAGGCTTTTGACCTCAAGTCTTACCCCGGAGTAAGACTTAAAAACATCAGCGATGCTGCTAAATTCGACTCTTTTCATGAAGGGTTGCATGTTGGCTATTCAATGGCATTAAAAAGAGCTTTGGAAAATTAAAATTGGTGCCTTCATCACTGTATGGTTGAAGGAAAGATTTATAAAGAATTCTAATTGAACACAAAAAAATGGAAACAGTAACCGCTATATCACCCACTTATGATGTGAAGAAAATCAGGGAACTTTTTCCTGTGCTTAACCGCGAAGTGAATAATCAATTGCTGGTTTATCTTGATAATGCGGCTACTTCGCAAAAGCCACAGGTGGTTATAGACGCATTGAGTTATTATTATTCTAATTACAATGCAAACATTCACCGTGGCATCCACACACTTGCCGAAGAAGCCACAGCAGCTTATGAGGCTACGCGAAATACCGTAAAAGAGTTTATTAATGCGACATCTTCAGAGGAGATAATTTTTACAAGAGGCACTACAGAAGGAATCAATTTAGTGGCTTATACCTGGGGAAGAAAAAATATAAAAGTGGGAGATGAAATTATTATTTCCACAATGGAACATCATTCCAATATTGTTCCATGGCAAATACTTTGCGAAGAAAAAAATGCCATTTTAAAAGTAATTCCGATAAATGATGATGGCGAGCTTTTGATGGATGAATATAAAAAGTTGCTTTCGTCAAAAACAAAATTGGTTTCCATTGCTCATGTTTCTAATGCATTGGGGACTATAAATCCTGTAAAGGAAATCATTGAAGCAGCACACGCAGCGGGCGCTCTTGTTTTGGTAGATGGCGCTCAATCTACCGTTCATCTTGATATTGATGTACAGAAAATGGATTGTGATTTTTTTGCTTTTTCAGGGCATAAAGTTTATGGGCCTACGGGAGTAGGAGTGCTTTATGGAAAGAAACAAATTCTGGAAGAAATGCCGGTATTTATGGGCGGTGGTGAAATGATAAAAGAAGTAACTTTTGCAAAAACCACTTATGCTAACTTACCTTATAAATATGAGGCCGGTACGCCTAATATCGGAGATACGATTGCTTTAAAAGTGGCTTTGGATTTTGTAAAAGAAACCGGGGAAAAACTTACAAGAAACCATGAGAATGATTTGTTGAAATATGCTACTGAGCAAATGGAATCCATTCCGGGATTGCGTATTATAGGCAATGCAAAAAATAAAGTGAGCCTTATTTCTTTTGTAATAAAAAATATTCATCCGCAGGATATGGGCGTGTTATTAGACAACCAGGGAATTGCTGTGAGAACTGGCCACCATTGCACTCAGCCGTTGATGGACCGCTTTGGAATTCCGGGAACAGTGCGCGCATCTTTTGCGATGTATAATACCAAGGAGGAAGTGGACAGGTTGGTTTCGGGGATAAATAAATCCATTAAAATGCTTTCGTAAAAATGAATGAATATAAAAATATAAAAGAGAGTGAAAAAGAGATAACAGATGAATTTTCTTTTTTTGATAGCTGGGAAGAAAAATATGAATATATTATTGACCTTGGAAAAAGATTAGAACCGCTGGATGAAAAATTTAAAATAAGCGGGAATATTATTAAAGGTTGCCAGTCCACAGTATGGCTCATATCTGAGTTTAGAGATGGGAAAGTTTTTTATAAAGCAGACAGTGACGCGATAATTGTAAAAGGATTGATAAGCATGTTGATAAAAGTGTTATCCGGCCACGAACCGGATGAGATTCTGAAAGCTAAATTGGATTTTATTAAAGACATTGGTATGATGACACATTTGGCTCAAACTCGCTCTAATGGCTTACTGGCAATGGTAAAACAGATTAAGAATTATGCGTTGGCTTATAAATCAGTAAACGCGGCATAAAATAAAAAGTTATGGAAACAGAAGAATTAAAAGAAAAAGTAATTGAGGTTTTGCATAGCATTTACGATCCGGAAATTCCTGTAGATATTTTTGAATTGGGTTTAATATATGAAACAGAAATTCTTCCCATCAACAATGTACAGATTGTAATGACGCTTACTGCTCCAAGTTGCCCGTCGGCACAGGAATTACCTATTGAGGTAGAAGACAAAGTGAGGGCGATAGAAGGTGTAAATGATGTGCATGTTTCTGTGGTGTGGGATCCGCCATGGGACAGAAGTATGATGAGCGAAGTGGCGATGCTGGAGTTAGGCTTTATGTAGAAAAAGAATCAAGTATCAAGTATCAAGACACAAGAGTAGAACATCTATTTAAAAAATTTAGTCATCATGAAAATCACATCACAGGAAGAATACGGTTTACGGATATTGCTGCGCATTGCCAGATGCCATGACGAAGAAAGTATGAGCATCCAGGCATTGAGCGTCGCTGAGGGATTGTCGCCGGCATACATTGCCAAACTTACGCGCGTACTACGCCAGGCGGCATATATCAACAGTACTCCGGGAAATATCGGTGGTTATATTTTAGCCAGGCCTGCTGCAGAAATCAATGTGAATAAGGTATTGAAGACATTAGGGGGATCTTTGTTTACCAAAGAATTTTGTAGTGATTTTACCGGTGCAAGCCGGCTTTGCACTAATTCTGTGGATTGCTCTGTTCGCTCCTTATGGCAAATGGTTCAATTCTCCATTGACCAATTATTGGATAAAATAAGTTTGAATGATCTCATCGGTTCCGAAAAAAAATCTGACAATCTTCTCAATCTTCTGTTGCAACAGCATCAATATCCTCAAAGGGAAAAAGTTTCATAAAAGCATTATCTACTGTCAGGGAAGTAGTATAGCAAATTGTAAATGACTTTCAGTAAAGCAACAATTATTTGATATTCCTGTTTTTTGAAACATTCCCTGATTTTCATAATATGAATTGTCTTCTTGGGAAAATATTCCATTTAAAGATAAGGTTCTATTTTAGGTATTATTTGAAAATAAAAGTGTTTTTCTTTTATTAAAAAAGCCCGTTATAAAATTTTATAACGGGCTTTCAATTCTTAAATCTTAATCTTTATTTCAAACCTTCAATGCACCATTCATATTCCTTACTGCCTCAGCACTTTTGCTAAAGGCAGCTTTTTCTTCATCGTTTAATTTGAAATCAATTATTTTTTCCCATCCATTTTTTCCTATTACTACTGGCACGCCAATGCAAATGTCTTTTTGTCCGTATTCGCCACCAAGCATTACACTACATGGAATTAATTTCTTTTCATCACGTACAATTGCTTCTACCAAAGTGGCGCCTGCGGCGCCGGGAGCATACCATGCGCTGGTTCCTAATAGTTTGGTAAGCGTAGCTCCGCCAACCATTGTATCTGCAGCTACTTGCTTGAGTGTGGCTTCGTCGAGCATATTAGCAACAGGAGTACCATTGTAAGTTGCCAGCCTGGTTAATGGGATCATAGTGGTATCGCCATGTCCGCCTATCACTACCGCCTGCAAATCCTGTGCAGAACACTTCATAGCAGTTGATAAAAAATATTTAAATCTTGCACTGTCTAATATTCCACCCATTCCTATGATCCTGTTTTTTGGCAGGCCGCTCGATTGCAGAGCAAGATATGTCATGGTATCCATCGGGTTGCTGATAACTATGATGATAGCATCAGGAGAATATTGAAGAATATTTTTGGTAACGTCTTTTACAATACCAGCATTGATTCCTATCAATTCTTCACGGGTCATTCCGGGTTTACGCGGAATACCAGAGGTAATGACAACTACATTGCTGCCGGCCGTTTTAGAATAATCATTGGTGCTGCCAATAATTTTTGTGTCACTTCCCAACAAGGTTGCACTTTGCATAAAATCCATTGCTTTGCCATCGGTAATTCCTTCTTTGATGTCGAGCAATACCAGTTCTTCACAAAGTTCTTTTCTGGCAATGTTGTCGGCACAGGTAGCGCCTACGGCACCGGCGCCTACTACAGTTACTTTCATTTTATTTTATATTTATTTTTAAAAAAAAGTTTATGCGTCAAAGGTATTATTTAATTGATAATTGATAATTTGAATTATTGGTTCCTGCCCGAATGATTCGTTCAGGCGGGTGTTGGCTGTGCTATATAAGATTTTTTAAAAATGGAATAAAGCCAATTTTTACAGTTTTGGCAAAACGCTCTGCACCGCAATGACTGAAAAGGGCTATACTTTAAGTTGAGCCAAAACGTCTTTAAAAGAAAAATGTAGAAAATTATTTCTTAATGATAGAAGAAGAATTTTTAAAAAGTAACTTTTCTTTCGTCAATTATACATTCGGTAATTTATAACCATTGTGGTATTCTTTCATCATGTACTCTTTATTGATCGCTTCATCGGTAAACATTTCTTTTGCTGCATCCCACTCTAATTTCTGTCCGCTGCGATAAGCGATATTTCCCATTTGTGCCAATGTAGCCACATTAGCCGCTGCTTTTACATCGCAGTGCAATTCTTCCTTCTTTCTTGATTTTACTACACTCACAAAATTTTCCCAATGCTTGTCTAATCCATTATCTGAAGATGCCACAAAAGGCTTACTTACTTTATTTTTACTTTGTTTTTCTTCTATTACTTCCCATCCCCCCCGGTTAAGAATTAATGTTCCATTGTTACCGATATAAGCAATTCCATGATCGCGGTTGTAAGGTCCGTTATCAATCCCCATTGCAGAATCCCATACCATATTGAAGCCGTCAAATTCATAAAGTGTGGTAAGTGTATCAGGGGTTTCTTCGTAAAGATCAGGATATGCAAAACGCCCACCCAGGGCGGCAATAGATTTAGGAGTAGGCGACTTCATGCCTAACAAACCGTAGTCTAATAAATGCACGCCCCAGTCTGTCATAAGCCCACCGGCATAATCCCAGAACCATCTGAAATTAAAGAGAAAACGGCTTGAGTTGAAAGGTCGAATAGGAGCGGGTCCCAGCCACATTTTATAATCAACTCCCATAGGTGGCGCTGTATCAGGAACTACCGGCCCCGGTTTCATCCATCCCTGGTAGCACCAAACCTTTACTGTGCGTATGTTTCCCAATACACCACTTTGCACATAATCCACAGCATCTTTAAAATGCTGTTGACTGCGCTGCCACTGACCTACCTGTACTACCTTATTATAACGTTGCTGCGCTTTCAACATCGCCCTGCATTCGCCAATAGAATTCCCAACCGGTTTTTCACAATACACATCTTTACCCGCTGCGCAGGCATCCATCATTATCATGGCATGCCAGTGATCCGGAGTTCCTACTATTACTGCATCCACATCTTTATTTTCCAGAAGTTTTCGATAATCATTGTAGGTTTTTATTTTTGAAGTTTCCACATTCATTTTTGCCAGATCTTTCATTCTATTGGCGATCACATTGGCATCAATATCGCAAATAGCTACCACATTTACGCCGGGAACTTTTAAGGCTGAAGTAAGATCTGCAAAGCCCATTCCATTTACGCCGATAGCGCCAATATTTAATTGTTCACCGGGAGAAATTTTATTTTTCAAAATTGCAAAAGCATTATTACTTGTTGCAGACACTATCAGGCTGCCACCAACAATAGAAGCAGAATTTTGTAAAAATTTTCTACGTGAGCTCATGTTATAGTTTTAATAGTAATAATGAATAAAGGGTTCAAGTTAGATTTTAATTGAGAATTTTTTAAAAAAATCTATTAATCTTTTTTTGAAAAACGAGCTTATAGTGATTTATTAAACCTATCATTTTGATATAACCTTTTCTAATATTTTAATTTTCAAATGATTTTTTTATTAAGAATTACTTTCAAAAGTACTTTCATCACTCTATTTCTGTAGGAATTTTTATTACTTCATGGGGATGATGAATAATAAATGGTAAAAAACTAAAGCAAAAATCATTCATAAAAGTTTGTTTACTGACCAGGAACTTCTTTAGAATAAAATAAAAAAGAAAATACTTTTCATTCATATTCTTAGTTTCTTTGCATTAAAAAATGAAACAAATTCTTCAGCAATATTCCGCTTATAATCTTTGGGCGAACACAATTTTGTTGGGAAGAATAGCTCAATTACCCGGTGAGATCGTGCATAAAGAAATGGGAAGTAGTTTTGGCAGTATTTATAAAACGTTTGTACATTTAATGGAAGTGGAAAGCGTGTGGTGGCAGCGTTTGAAATTGCAGGAACATGTGCAAATGCCTGAAAAAGATACAGATGAAAATCTTGAAGTACTTTCTAAAAAATTATTAACGTTATCAAAGCAATGGAGTGATTGGGTGCAGGATGCCAATGAGAAAAATATTGAACACGTTTTCGGGTATTACAATTCCAAAAAAGAATTTTTTAAACAACCAGTTTATGAAGTGCTCATGCATGTATTCAATCACCAGACTTATCATCGCGGACAAATAGTAACCATGATGCGACAAAACGGAGTTGATAAAATTCCGGCTACGGATTTTATTGCTTTTTGCAGAAAGAAATAGAGAATTACTTCGTTTCAGGAGGATCTGCTTCGTCCAGTTTATTATCTTTAATAAATTTATCTTTCGATTCCGTGAAACTCAGTTGCAGAACTGAGACTTCATTTAAAGTCTCATCAATTTTAGAATGAATCTCTGGCAAATGTTTGTCAAGAACGCTGTTTCCAAGATTGATATTTTCGGCTTCCAACTGCGCGATTTTTTTCAATAGCGAAGTCTGGCTGTTTACCACATCATCCAGTTCGCGGAGCAACTTCTCCATTACATGCAATTTTTCTCTTTTATCCATGATTATAGTTTTTTATGAATTGAGATTGTTGTCTCAAAAACTATTCCTGAATTTTTAAGTAAAATGGTAAGCTAAGCTTGAAAGATGGAAATCTTCAATTTTTGTTCGTTTGCTGCAATATGAAAGTAATTTTAAACAGAAAGATTATGCAAAAAAGTTTGTGCGATGGGAAGCCTGAATATTAATCATCCCATATATTTCCAATTATTTTTTAGAAATACATGTTAACAGGAAAAACAGAAATGCTGATTATTTGTTCATTTACAGATGCTCATTTTACAATTCCATTACTTCGTATCATACGCCCACTTCACCAGAGTAGCGCCCCAGGTAAATCCTCCGCCAAATGCAGCAAGAACAATAAGATCATCTTTCTTCAATTGTTTTTCCCATTCCCATAAGCAGAGTGGAATAGTTGCTGAAGTGGTATTTCCATAACGTTGAATATTAATCATCACTTTATCCGTACTGAGGCCCATACGGCTGGCTGTGGCATCTATAATTCTTTTATTGGCCTGGTGGGGGACCAGCCATGCAATATCATCGCCGGTTAAGTGATTTCTTTCTAAAAGTTCATAAGATACGTCTGCCATGCCTTTTACCGCAAACTTAAATACCTGTGGCCCCTCCTGGAAAATATAATGCTCTTTAGCCATTACGGTTTCCACAGAAGCCGGTTTTGCCGAGCCGCCGGCTACCATTTTAAGATATTCTACACCTATACCATCAGTCTTTAAAAGGCTGTCCTGTACGCCATAACCCTCCTCGTTTGGCTCCAATAAAATTGCTCCGGCGGCATCGCCAAAAAGTACACAGGTTTTGCGGTCGCTGTAATCCACGATGCCGCTCATTTTATCAGTTCCTACCACCACTACTTTTTTATATCTGCCGCTTTCAATTAGTGATGCGCCCGTAGTTACTCCAAATAAAAATCCAGAGCACGCAGCAGAAAGGTCGAAGCCAAATGCTCTGCTAGCGCCTATTTCGTAAGTAATAATATTGGCAGTTGCAGGAAAGGTCATATCAGGAGTAACTGTGCAACAAATGAGGCAATCAATTTCAACAGGATCTATTCCTCTTTTTTTACAAAGTTCTAAAACAGCGGGTACGGCCATTTTTGAAACGCCCATATTCTCTCCTTTCAGTATTCTTCTTTCTTCTACACCGGTGCGGGTTTTTATCCATTCATCGGATGTTTCTACCATGGTTTCGAGTATGGCATTCGTCAGCCTGTATTCGGGTACGAATGCGCCTACAGCCGTAATAGCCGCGGAAATTTTTTGACTCATTTTATATAAAAAAATTTTAATTAAGGCGATAAAAATACAACATCCTGAGTATTCGTTTTGTAATTGATAATATTTAATTTATAATATGGACTTCATTAAACCGAAATACTTATTTTTGGCGCACTTTTCAAAACTATGATCGCATATTTATCAGGTAAATTTTCTTATAAAAGTCCGGCTATGGTTTATATAGACGTTCAGGGTGTAGGTTATGAAGTAAATATCAGCCTGAATACCTATTCGCATATTCAGAAATTAACTGAAGGGAAATTATTTACTTACCTGCAGATAAAGGAAGATGCGCACACTTTATATGGATTTTTTGATGCGATGGAAAAAGAAATGTTTATCTTGCTGATAAGTGTTTCTGGTGTTGGTGCAGCTACAGCGCGAATGATGTTATCCGGGATGAAGCCGGAAGAAATTAGCAATGCCATTGTGATGAGAAATACCTCAGTACTGGAAAGTGTGAAAGGTATTGGCAAAAAAACGGCAGAGAGATTAGTGCTTGAATTAAAAGACAAAGTTTCGAAAATATCCACATCAGCACCTGGTTTTGTACACGTTGGCAATACTTTGGAGCAGGATGCGTTAAATGCTTTGGTAGCTTTGGGGATAGCAAGGCCTGTAGCAGAACAAGCTATTAAAAAAATTGTAATTTCACAACCTTCAATAAATACACTAGAAACTCTAATAAAAAATGCTTTAAAAGCTATTTGAAAGAAATTTACCTAATTAATTTGCCGGATGTTGCTTAATAGAAAATTAGCGCCAAATTATATTGGGTTGATATTATATTGGTTTTTACCAATAGCGCTTTCTATTGTATTGCCTTCCCGCTCAATAGCACAAGACACTTCAGCATTCCGGAATAATGACAGTCTTCCTTTCCCATTACAGGATACAAGAGGGGATTTTATTTCCGCAAGTCCTAATGTGTACGATTTTCAACTTCCTCCCAATATCAATGATTCAGTAGCCTACGATCCCATCTCAAAAACTTATACCGTTTATGAAAAAGTAGGCGACCAATATTACAGAACACCAACTACTTATACTGCCGAAGAATTTCAGGCGATGGAAGCGAAAAAGTCTGAAGATAATTATTTCCAGGAAAGAGCAAATACACTCAGCCTGCTAAACCGTGGCCAGGTAAAGCCAAAACTCAATGTGTATAATGATTTATTCAACAGGCTTTTTGGAAATGGAAAAGTAGATATTCAGCCGCAGGGAAATGTAGATGTTACTGCAGGATACCAGGGTCAGAATGTGGATAATCCTACTCTTCCGGAAAACGCCAGGAAAAATGGTGGTTTCGATTTTAATATGGCTGCCCAATTGAATGTGTTGGCTAATATCGGGGATAAACTTAAATTTCCTATCAATTATAATACCCTTGCTAATTTCGGATTTACCAACCAATTGAAATTAAATTATACCGGTAGGGATGATGAAATTTTGAAAAAATTTGAAGCAGGAAATGTATCCTTTCCACTAAAAACTACTTTAATACCCGGAGCCCAATCTTTATTTGGGATAAAAACACAATTGCAATTTGGCAAATTATCAGTAACAACCGTTCTTGCCAATCAAACTTCTTCAAGGCAGTCAGCAAATTTGCAGGGTGGAAGTGCAGCAACAGCTTTTTCAATCAAGGCAGATGCCTATGAGCAAAATCGTCACTTTTTATTGGCGCAGTATTTTAAAGATAATTTTAATAAAGTAATGAGCAACGCGCCGGCAATTACTACGCCAGTACAAATTCTTAGAATGGAAGTATGGGTTACTAATACAACCGGTACTACTACTAATGCCAGGGAAATTGTGGGACTTATGGATCTTGGCGAAAATCATCCTTACCATAATTTTACAGTTTCGGGTTCTTTACCTGATAATTCAACTAACAACGAATATTCTTCGATAATAAGCAACTCCAATAGCCGCAATTCTGCTCTTATTAACTCTCAGTTGATGAATATGGGATTAGCCCCTGCACAGGATTATGAAATCACTTATGCAAAAAAATTAGATACCTCTCAATATTACTACAATCCACGGGTGGGTTTCCTTTCATTAAGCCAACCTTTGCAGCCCTCTGAGGTACTGGCAGTGGCTTTTCAATATTCTTATAATGGTAAAATATACCAGGTGGGAGAATTTTCACAAGATGTCCCGCCAGATTCTACAACAAGTAATCAAAAAGTGCTTTTTTTAAAACTATTAAAAGCAACCGCTCAAAGACCTGATCTCCCAATATGGCAATTAATGATGAAAAATGTTTACAGTGTGGGTTATGGAACTTTAAGTCAGCAGAATTTTCAATTGAACGTTTTGTATCAACAACCAGGGGCGGGTGCAAAAAGATACCTCCCTTTTGGAGATCTAAACCTGGGAACCTCCCTATTAACTCTTGAGAATCTGGACAGACTAAATAGTGTAGGTGATCCTCAACCGGATGGAGTATTTGATTATATTGAAGGATATACTGTTTTGTCGCAGTATAGCAGGATAATATTCCCGGTTTTGCAACCTTTTGGGAGAGATTTAGCTCCCAAAGTTTTCAGTAATCCGGCTAGTGCAGCAGATAGTTTATATTATCCGTTATATGATTCAATACAGTTTATTGCACAGCAGCAATTTCCTAACCTTGACAGATTTGTGCTGCAGGGAACGGCAAAAACATCATCCACCGGAGATATAAGTATTGGATATAATATACCTCCTGGCTCAGTAACGGTAACGGCTGGAGGGCAACAGTTAAGAGAAAATATTGATTATACAATAAACTATGATCTGGGTACCATAAAAATTATTAACCAGGCCATTATCAATTCAGGAGTTCCCGTTCAGGTAAATTTTGAAAACAATGCCGCGTCTGGTTTGCAACAGAAAAGTTATCTAGGTTTAAGACTGGATTATATTTTAAAAAATAATGCCAAAGAACAGTTGGCTCTTGGAGCTACTATGGTCAGGCTTAGTGAACGGCCATTTTTTACAAAAGTGAATTATGGGGAAGATCCTATCCGAAATACAATGTTTGGCGTGGATGGAAGTTTTAAAAGAGACATGCCCAGGCTTACAAAAATTTTAAATAAACTTCCTTTTTATAATTCTACAGCTCCTTCCACTCTCAATGCTTATTCAGAAGCAGCATTCTTAAAGCCAGGGCATGAACCGCAAATAGGAAAAGGCAATAATGGAGCGATATACATTGATGATTTCGAAGGAAGCCAGAGCAATATTGATTTACGTTTCCCACCTATAAGTTGGGCATTGGCATCTACTCCTTATGGTGCGACAGATAAAAATGGAAACATTCTTTTCCCTGAAGCTGATTCAAGTAACAGCCTTGTATATGGAATGAATAGGGCACAGATTTCGTGGTACCAGATTGAACCCACTTTGCAGGACCCTAAAAACCCTAATAATCCACTGGCGGGAAATACGACAGTCCTTTCTGATCCTCGTATGGAAGCAATACCCGAACAATCATTGTACCCGCAGTCAACTCCTGATTTTGGACAAAGCCAATTAATCACCTTTGATCTTTCTTATTTTCCAACAGATCGCGGTCCTTATAATTATATCACTTCAAAATCAGAATTAAATGCAAACGGAAAATTTTTAAATCCGCAGAAAAAATGGGGAGGATTAATGAGAAGCCTTGATCAAACAGATTTTGAAACAGCTAACATTCAATATATTGAATGTTGGATCCAGGATCCTTTTATAAGCGATCCATCCAGTACCGGAGGCCAATTTTATATTGATTTAGGAGAAGTTTCTGAAGATGTACTTAAAGATGGCCAACGATTTTATGAAAATGGATTACCTACTCCAAATCTCCCTGCCCAGGTTGACACAACAATTTGGGGTGTTGTGCCACGTAATCCCATACAGATAACTAATGCATTTAGTAATAACCCAAGTGACCGGCCATACCAGGATGTTGGATTTGATGGCCTCACCGATAGTGGCGAAGTAGCTTATCGCAGAAATGATTATTTAAATGTACTGGCAGCAAATTTTGGATCTAACTCACAGGTTTATCTTAATGCACTGGCTGATCCTTCTTCAGATAACTATCAATATTACCGCGGCGCTAATCTTGATGCTCAAAAAGCGGATATCATTGAACGTTATAAAAAATATAGTAACCCTCAGGGTAATTCACCTATAGCTGATAATACATCTCAGTATTCTACTGCAGCTACTTTATATCCTGACCAGGAAGACCTGAATGGTGATAACACATTGAATCAAACAGAATCTTATTTTCAATACGCGGTTGATTTAAAACCTCCCACAGATCCTGAAATGACTGTTGGTAGCAATTTTATTATTGATAAAAGAGTGATTAACGTACCTCTTGCTTCCGGAGGAACTAGAAATGAAACCTGGTACCAACTAAGAATCCCTATAGAATCTTATAATAATAAAATCGGCAATATCCCGGATTTTCAATCTATCCGTTTTATCAGGATGTTCTTAACCGGTTTTCAGGATAGTGTTACTGTGAGGTTTGCCGAACTTAGCCTGGTAAGAAATACCTGGTTGAAATTTCAATACAAGTTGGATTCTACCGGAAATTATACAGCCGCTACAGATACATCTTTCGATGTAGGTGCTGTAAATATTGAGGAAAATGATCAAAGAACTCCATTGCCATATCGAACACCTGCAGCTATTCAAAGAGAACAAACCTTAAGTACTAATGGAGTCCCACTCTTACAGAACGAGCAATCACTTACTCTTCAGTTTTGCAACCTTATAAAAAATGATGGCAAAGCGGTTTTTCAGACGTATGCTAACAGAGATTTGAGGCAGTTTAGACAACTGCAAATGTATATTCATGCTGAAAAGGATCCGGCATCCACTTTGAATAATGGTGATCTTACAGCAGTTATTAGGCTTGGAAGTGACTTTGTAAACAATTATTATGAGGTTAGAATTCCATTAGCATTAACTCCTCTTAACCTCGGCCTCGATCCCAATAGCCTTGCTTATAATGATACTTTATGGATACAGAGTAATAATCTCAATCTTGACCTGGGAGATCTTATCAATCTTAAAACACAAAGAGATCTTTCCGATTCGTCATTAACTGTTTTGTATTCAAAATTGGAACCCAACGGTCAAACTTATTCTATTATAGGGAACCCGAATCTGGGGCAAGTAACAGGTATATTAATGGGCGTGGTAAATACGGGGGCTCCAACTGCATGTGGGCAATTATGGTTCGATGAATTACGCTTAACTTCTATGAATGAAAAGGGAGGCTGGGCTTCTCTTGCGAGAGTAGATGCTAATCTCTCCGATTTGGGTACGATTTCTCTTTCTGCTAATACACATAGTTACGGTTTTGGTTCACTCGAAGATGGAGTCACGCAAAGGGATACTGATAATTTTGTTCAATTTGATGCCGCTGCTAATCTTGAACTCGGAAAACTTTTGCCCAAGAAGGCAGGGTTATCTATACCGTTTTATGCAAGCCTTACTAATACGATAAGCACACCTGAATACGATCCGCTTCTAGGGGATATCAAATTAAAACAAATAATAAAAGAATCGCCAAAAAGTAAAAGAGATTCTATAAGAGAAAATGCAATTAATTTCGCATCTATAAAAACAATCAGTTTTACTAACGTACATAAAAACCGAACGGGAAATAAAAAACCTCAATTATGGGATATTGAAAATTTTGATTTTAGTTATACCTATACGAAAACGGAGGCCCATGATCCGGTTACTGCTTATAATACGGTAACCAAGCAACAAGGAAGCATGGGGTACAATTTTATGCCTAAGCCAAAATTTATTACTCCATTTAAAAAAATATTCAAAAAAACAAAAACACACTGGTTCGATCTCATAAAAGACTTTAATGTAAATCCTATACCATCGCAGCTTACATTTAAAGCAGATGCTTTCAGACAGTTTGGCGTTTTGAAATCACGAAGTATAGGTGGTGACGAATATGTCACTCCGGAAACCTATGATAATTCGTTCACCTTCAACAGGAATTATATTATGAGATGGGAACTTACGCATTCTCTTACACTGGATTATACGGCTTTAAATAATGCTGTAATTGATGAGCCTTTCGGACGTTTAAATACAAAGGCAAAAAGAGATACTGCATGGCACAATTTTTTTGCTGGTGGAAGAAATGTCCTCTACACGCAAACGGTAAATCTTGCTTATAATGTACCATTATCCAAATTCCCCGTTACGGACTGGATGAACTTGCATTTGGATTATACTGCCAATTATAATTGGATTGGAGCTTCAAGGATTGCAACATATCTCGGTAATATTTTGGAAAACGGGCAACAGGAAAATGCCACATTTCAAATGGATTTTATACGACTTTATAACAAATCAAAATGGTTACGGGCATTAGATCAGCCTCTTAAAAAAAATAATAACACAAAAACAGATACTTCTCATACAAAAAAGCCTAATGTCCCGACTGTAAAAGATACAAAAAATATGAATAATTTACCTGAGGTACATGGGATATTAAGAGTGCTGGGCAAATTGATAACGAGTGTAAAATCCGTTAATGCTACTCTTGCCGAAACCAGTAATACAAGATTGCCCGGATATACGGATAGTACCAGGTTCCTTGGCCAGGATCTTCATAGCATGGCCCCTGGATTTGGTTTTATAATGGGAAAACAACCTGATTCAACGTGGCTCAATAATGCTGCTAAACGCGGGTTGATAACAAAAGACTCTTTATTTAATGACTTATTTAGTCAAAATTTTAACCAGGCAATAACGTTATCAGCCCAATTACAGCCTGTTCGTGATTTGACAATTGACTTAAACATTGGTAAAACTTTTTCAAAAAGTTATTCTGAAACTTTTAAAGATACCACAGGTACAGGAAATCATTTTGGTCACTTAAGTCCTTATATTAATGGCAATTTCAATGTAACTTATATTGCATTCAAAACATTATTTGGAAAATATGATCCTAACAGGGTTTCTGAGACTTTCTTAAAATTTCAGGATTATCGAAAAATTTTATCTGACAGGTTAGGATCGCAAAATACATACAATAAACAACTGGGAGATCCGACTGGGGCAGATGGTTATGCTTTGGGATATGGAAGATATGCAGTGGATGTTTTGGTACCGGCATTTTTGGCGGCTTATACGGGTCATGACCCAAACACAATATCTCTTATAAAACAACAAAATGCAAATATAAAATCAAACCCTTTTAGCGGCATATTGCCAAAACCAAATTGGCGTATTACCTATAATGGATTGAGCAAAATACCATGGTTTGAAAAAATATTTACAAACTTCTCTATCACACACGCGTATAATGCCAGTCTGAGTATGAATAGTTTCACTTCTGCATTAGATTACCAGGATGTGTCTCACTATGATTATCCTTCTTTTATTGATACGGTTTCTCATAATTATATTCCATTCTTTTTAGTTCCCAATGTTACTATTCAGGAACAGTTCGCTCCATTGCTTGGGCTGGATATGACGTTTATCAATCAGTTAAGTTTGAAATTTGATTATACAAAACAACGCCAGCTAAGCCTTAGCCTGATAGACTATCAGTTAAGTGAAGTACGTTCCTCTCAAATTACTTTTGGAGGCAGCTATCGTAAAAAAGGTATGAAGCTTCCTTTTAAAGTCCCTTTTTCGAAAACTTCTACTAACAAGCTGGATAATGAAATCAATTTCAGCCTTAATTTTTCCATAAGAAATAATGTAACTTCCAATAGCATTCTCGATCAGAATAGTGCTTTTGCTACTGCCGGGAGCAAAGAAATTACTATAAGTCCTACGCTTTCTTATTATATCAATAATCGTATTAATGTACAATTGTATTTTGACCAGGACAGGGTAATTCCTTACATTTCGTCCTCAGCGCCTACTACCAATACACGAGCCGGCGTGCAGATTAGAATTTCATTGGCACCAGCGCCATCATCTAAGAATTCGTCTAAAAATAATACGAATACAAATAATACCAATAATACAAATAATACAAATAATATGAATAATATGAACAACATGAATAATATGAATAAACCTAATTTTTAATCCATGATTTGCTTTTTATAGGGGATCTTTTACATATTTTTTCACTATAAGTTTTGTGAGAGACGTTTTATTTTTTGCAGTAAACGAAGTTTTATTATTAATTTCTGTTTTATTTATTAAAAACCATTTTGTTATCATTCTTTAAAAATAAAAAACCCGTGAATTATTTTCCACAGGTAATCTTTCAATAAATAACAAAAAACTTATTTTACTTTTTTAAACATTATAATATATCCGCAAATTTCTTTTTTCTTATTCTTATTAAGCTGCACAGGTTTTATAATATGATATTCTGTGAATTTAGGAATGTATGAAAAATTGATCACGTTGCTTTGCATACCGTTTCCATAATGCTTTTCATAAACCACTTGTTTTTCATTATAATCATACATTCTTACTTCATAAAGCCTGGAAGACATATCGCCAAGAAAAGCAAAATCATACCAGGAGCCTTGCGTAAGCGGAACAAAAATGGGCATTTCGTAGCCGCTTTCCATTGCCATGCTTGCTTCTCTTACCACAATAAAACCTTGGACTTCCATCTCTTTTTTTATACTGTCTCCCTGACTTTTTAATGTGGAATCAATGCACGAAACCTGCCTGATAACATCCTGACCATTTGCAAATATGGAAAAAGACATAAATATTATAAAAATCAATAAATGATTTCTCAAGGGGGTTTTCTTTTTTGAATTAAGGAATTGGACAAACAAAATAATTATTTTCCATGATTATGAGCAGTTTTTTCGATAGTTTGTATTTAATTAACATTTAAAACACAAAGTGAAAAACTAACATCAAAACGGATTATGAATAGCTATATTGTTAGATAACTTTTGTTTTTTTAATAATTATAAGCAGGTAAAGTAGAAGAAGTAATAAACGGGAATATAAAGAAAACTTCTTTTTTTAATTTAATATTCCATTTTTCTCAAAGTAGGTGATTTGAACCAGGTAAATATTACTACAAAAAGCGTCATACTTCCTCCAAAAATTACTGAAGGAATGGTTCCCATTAATTTGGCAGTTACACCACTTTCAAATTGCCCCAATTCATTACTTGAATTCACAAACATGGAATTGACACTCATCACCCGGCCACGAATATGATCAGGCGTTTTTAACTGAGTGATCGTACCCCTTATTACTACACTTATACCGTCCAGCATTCCCGAAACCATCAAAGCTCCAAATGAAAGTAAAAATAATTTTGAAATACCGAAAATGATAATGCAAATTCCGAATCCTCCTACTGCCAAAATTAATTTTTTTCCTTGTTTCTTCTTAGCTGGAAAAACCGTGAGAAGGATCACAATTAATATCGAACCCATGTCTGAAGCGCCATTCAAAATACCAAAACCTTCTGAACCTACTTTTAAAATATCCCGGGCATAAATAGGTATCAGGGCCACGGCTCCGCCAAATAAAACCGCGAAAAGATCAAGAGAGAAAGAACCCAGCAATTCTTTTGTTTTATATACAAAACGCAATCCTTCTTTTACGCTTTCCCATGTACGCACCGATCCTTTTATTATAGAAGTAGGTTTGGGCTTTAACCTTACTAAAAAGAAAAATGAAATAATAATTAAAAAGCTAACAATAATTAGAGTATGCGTAATTCCTGCCAGCGCTATCAGAAATCCGCCCGTGGCATGCCCTGAAACAGAGGCGGAAAGCCATGTTCCCTGGCTCCAGGTAGTTGCATTTTGTAAGTCATTACGTGGCACTATGTAAGCAATTAATGCGCTGAATACTGGTCCGGTAAAAGCCCTGAAAATTCCGGTGCAAAAAATTACAAAATAAATACAAGCAGCGATCCCGTGATGATTTAAATGATGAGCCATGAAACTACCCGAAATAAAAATTAAAGCAATCACAGCCAGAAAATAAAGAACAACACCTTTTAAGAGGAGTTTTCTTTTTTCACTTTGATCTATTATATGTCCTGCATAAAGAGCCAAAGAAAGTGCAGGTACCACTTCAGACAAACCAACCAAACCTATTGCAAATGGATCGTTCGTGAGAAGATAAATCCACCACCCAATAAGAGTAGCCATCATCCTTAGACCCATAATAAATGCGAATCTTCCGATCAATAAATTACGATACTCAACTACTTTTACTGCCGCGAAAGGATTAGGTTTGTTAGCCATTTATTTATTTATGTTTTAAGGAAGCATTAAATAATTCTGGCCATTTTCGTAATCTTTTTCTAATGCATCCAGCAATACCTGTAAATGTTTCTCATTTCCTAAAAAATCAGCATTAGATGCATCAATAAACAGCGTTTTAATATTGTGTTGTTTTATATATTGTGTATAAGTTTCCTGGAGTGAAAAAAGATAATCCGTTTCTATAGATTGTTCATAAGCGCGATTTCTTTTCCTGATATTTTCTTTCAATTTGGATATAGGAGCATGCAAATAAATCAGTAAATCGGGTTTTACCAATTGGGGATTAATGATGTCAAATAATTTTTGATACAATAAAAATTCTTCTTCCGCCAGGTTTACTTTGGCAAATAAAAGGCATTTGGTAAAAAGGTAATCAGATATGGTGATATTATGAAACATGTCTTTTGTCTGCAAAAATTCTTTTAGCTGTTTATATCTTTCTGCCATAAAAAATAGCTCCAGGGGAAATGCATATTGCTGCTTGTTTTCATAAAACTTTGGCAGGAAAGGATTATCAGCAAATTCTTCCAGGATGAGCCTGGCGTTGAAATGCTTACTCAATATATGAGCGAGTGTAGTTTTGCCGGCGCCAATATTCCCTTCAATGGTGATGAAATTGTATTTCATTCTTTTTATTCTAAAAAAATAGTTTATCAAAAGTAACAACTCGCAGTAAACTAACCCCGCCTGACTGCGTCTTTCGGGCAGGAATTATTGATGATTTCTATTTTTTATCTAATCCAGATCGAACAATAGAATATCAAATCTAAACTATTCTATACATTCTTAAATAGGGTTTGTGTTACTTTCAACTCATCTTTGCATGCGGATAATAATTCGTGGATACTTTTATTAAAAACAGGGTGAATCATTTCAGGGACCAATTCATTTAAAGGTGTTAGCACAAAACGGCGGTTGCTGATCTCAGCATGTGGAATATTAAGATTGGGTTCATTTATTATTTCATCATTGAAAAATAAAATATCAATATCAATAATCCTTGCAGCATTTTTAATGGTTCTTATTCTTCCCATTTTTTCTTCAATCTTTAAAATTCTTTTGATTATTTCTTTTGCTGAAAAAGTACTTTTAATTATATGCACCTGGTTATAGAACGAAGGCTGGTTTGTGATTCCCCAGGCATCTGTTTCATAAATCTTTGAGCTTTTAATAATCCTGCCGATTCTCTTTTCGATTAATGCAGCGGCGGTTTGCAGATTTTTGTTTCTGTTGCCTATATTACCCCCGGTGATTAAAAATATGGTATTCATTTTTTTATAAACTTCCTCAATATTCTGTCAGTCTTTTATCCAATTGCAATAGCTCTGATGAGATGATTTTTACTTTTTTAAATTCGGCATGGAGAGGGTTTAATAAAAAATTATTTTCCTGTGGTACAATAGCAGAGGGAACTTTCAAAACCAGGCCTTCCTTATTTTGCATAAATTGATCACCTATCCACTGTGTATATTCACTTTCTTCGTGCCAGTTCTTTTTCATCTTTTTGTAAGATACTTCAGCAATTTTTTTTTCATCAGGAAATTCAATATGTAAAAGATATTGAGTAGGTGGAATTTCGTTTTTCTTCAAATGTACAAGCGATTCTAAAATACTTAAAGAAATAAATTGCGAAGTGTATAATAAATGAATTCCTTTAGAATTCCACCGCGATCCATACAATGCTGCGCCGTTTCCGGAGATGTCATTTTTATAAGTTTCGTTAGTTATTCGATATACTATCATGCAAAAATTCCGTGTTCTATTCTTCCTATTTGGGTGAGTACTTTATTGATCCCATCAATACTTGCCAGAGAATGTAATGATAATTGTCCTTCCAGCATGTAGGGATTTCCACGGAGCCAACGATTAAATTTTTCATAGCTTCCGAAAACCTCGTGGCCGCGTTGCAAAACTTTATTGATTTGAAGAATTCTATCAGCGACGCCTATATTAAAAGAACCGTTATTGTGACCGTATCTTTGCAAAGTTCTTTCTGAAATATGAAGAATATCTGACCATTCTTTTTGAGTGAAATCTACCTTTGCAGAAATTTTTTTAAAATCGTTAAAAGTGAAATCTTTAATGGTAGGATTGCGTTTTTGTACAATATAAATAGGTGCAGCTTCTTCAACTTTTGAAGGCTCAATTTCTTCAACTTTATATTCTTTTTTACTTTTCATAATATGCCAATTGTCACACAAATATACGTCATTTGTCTTTGCTTTCAAATTATTTCCCAACTTTATTTTTTCTCTTATAGTTTTGCTGCTTCAAAATTATATTTTATAGATGAAACCATATAGCCAGGTGCGGGCGATGTTAGCGATTACAAAAGCCAGTTTACACGCTATCTTCAGAAGCCCGTCTGCGGTAGTTTTTGGTTTTGCTTTTCCGTTTATTTTTATTTTGGTATTTGCATTTATGGGGAATAGCGGCGGCTTCACAACTTATAAAATTGCGGTTGATAATAAAGCAGACACCACCAATGAATTGTATAAAACCTTAGAAAATACCCGAGGCGTGAGCATAATAAAATATGATGATAAAAGCGCATTGGAAAAAGATTTGCAAACTGGAAAACTTGCGGGAATTATCAATATTCAAAAAAATCCTAAAGGAACCCCTCCCTATATTTTTACTATAAAAAGCACTACCGCAAGCAATGATAAATGGCCACAGTTTATAACCCTTGTTGAGAGCGTGATTAATAAAGTAAGTAATAAAATATATCCCGGAAGACTCGTATATGCTGATTTTGATTTTAATTTCCCCAGGGATATTGCCGTAATACGTAAGTACAAGTCCATTGATTTTATTCTTCCGGGACAGTTAGGTTTTTCTTTATTGGCATCCGGTGTTTTTGGCGTAGCCTTTATGTTTTTTAGTTTGAGGACTACTTTAGTGTTGAAAAGATTTTTCGCAACTCCCATTAGCCGAACATTTATTATCCTGGGCGAAATGTTCAGCAGGGTAATATTCCAAATGTTGACTGCTATTGTTATCATTCTTGCGGGATATTATTTCTTTGATTATACATTGATTTATGGATTTGAAACTTTCATCGAATTACTTGTTTTAAGTTTTATTGGTTTGGTAGTTTTTATGGGAATGGGATTTGTTGTAAGTGGGATTGCTAAAAATGATAACACTATTCCGCCGTTGGCAAATATTGTTACGCTACCCCAATTTTTGATTTGTGGAACTTTCTTTCCGATCGATGTTTTTCCTAAGTGGCTGCAATGGCTGGCGCAGGTATTGCCGCTCACTCATTTGAATAATGCACTCAGGGATGTAGCTTTCAATGGAAATAATTTATGGGACGAGCGATGGGAAATCTGGATTTTATTGTTGTGGGGTGTTGTAGTTTATGCAATAGCTATTAAAGTTTTTAAATGGGAATAAGATGAGGCGTTTGTCCGGTTTTTTTATTTTTTTGATTAGTGTTTTCCTGGTCATTGGGTTACTAAGTCTTTTGCTTCCTTCAAAAGTGTCGTTAGCCAAATCTGTGGAAATAAATACTACGCCTGGAAAAATACGTGATCAGATTTTAAACTTTGATCAGTGGAAAAACTGGTACCCTGCATTCAAAGATGAAAATATTACAGTGATAAAAAATCCTCCTGCAAATAATATTCTCAATTCGGTTACATTAAAAGATAAGCAGGGGAAAAATATCACGCTTAATCTTATTGATTCAAATCAAAACATAATTGACATCCAGGTTAAATCTTCATCCTCAACAAAAGTAGATTACCAGTTTATTCTTATTCCTAAAACAAACAATCAAATACTATTGACCTGGAATATAAACACAGATCTTGGCTGGTATCCCTGGAAAAGGATTCAGGGAATTTTCTTAGACAAATTTTCCGGCGATCAATATGAAGCCGCATTATCAAATCTGAAAAAAGCTGCAGAAAATTAAGCTATTAATTTTTTGGTTCCACAAATTTTTCTATGAATTGAATAATCACATCATAGATCTTTTTTAATTCTTTTGAAGTAATGCAATAGGGTGGTAATATGTAAATAGTGTTTCCCATAGAGCGAAGATATACGCCATGTTTCATAGTGAAGGGTGTAAAATTGTTACTTATGCTATTCAGGTAATCATCTTTTTCTGAAGTGCATATTTCAAATGCAATTATAGTTCCGCACTGGCGTACATTTTTTATTAAATTTTTCTTTTCAAATACTTTGAGCCGTTTGTGAAATTTTTTATGATTGGAAATAATATTATCAACACTTTTTACAAAAGAGTGTTTTTGAATCAATTCAAAACTGGCGAGCGCGGCAGTACATGCAAGCGGGTTTGCAGTAAAAGAATGCCCGTGAAATAAGGTTTTTGGTTTATCATCACTTACAAATGTATCATAGACACTTTGTGTACATGCGGTAACTCCGAGAGCCATTGTTCCGCCCGTTAAGGCTTTGCTCAGGCAAATAATATCTGCTTTTGTCTCCATATAATCTCCGGCAAAAAACTTTCCGGTTCTGTAAAATCCCGTAAGTACTTCATCAGCAATACAAACAATTTTTTCACTTTTTAAATACTTTAGAAGTGAATTAAGATTTTCAGGCTCATACATCAGCATGCCCCCTGCTCCTTGCAAAAGAGGCTCGTAGATGAAGCAGACAATCTCATCCTTGTATTTTTCAATTTCATTTTTTAGTTGCTCTATATTTTTCCCGTCGGGAGTATCAATAAAAATTACATCGAATAATTTATCCTGAAAAGCAGAAGTATAAATTCCTCTTTCACTTACACTCATTGCCCCGAAAGTATCGCCGTGATAGGCATTATGAAATGCAAGAACTTTTTTTCTTTTAGTATCACCTATATTATTCCAGTATTGTATCGCCATTTTTATGGCCACTTCTGTGGCCGTAGAACCATCATCTGTATAAAATACTTTTGAAAAATCACCCGGTAGAACATTTAATAGTTTTTCTGCGAGTATCACTCCAGGCTCATGCGTGAAAGTAGTAAATATTACCTGTTGTAGTTTTTTAGCCTGTTCATAAATTTTCTTAGCGATAAATTTATTTCCGTGACCATGAATATTTACCCACCAGCTACTTATTGCGTCTATATATTTATTGCCTTTTTCATCCATAAGCAAAGTTTTTTCCCCTTTAACTATTGGTATTGCGGGCATCATACTTTTTACATGCGTATATGGATGCCATATATATTTCCCGTCTTTTTTTTGAAGGTCCATTTTGTTATATAAATTATTATTTAGATTTTTCAAAGGTAGGGTAATAAAAAAATTTATTTTCCATGCAACGAAATGGAAGAAACTATTGTCAATGTACCGATGCATCAAATGGAGTATAATCAATTATTGAAAGATTGCCTGAAATTAAAGCCGGAAGCTCAGAGAATGTTGTATGAACATTTCGCGCCTTTGATGCTGGGCGTGTGTTTTAGATATACCAAAAGTATGGATGATGCTGAAGAAGTTTTGCAGGAAGGCTTTGTGAAAGTTTTTGCTCGTTTAAATCAATTTAAAGGCGATGGTGAGTTTAGCGGCTGGATTAGAAAAATTATGGTAAATACTGCATTGACTTATCTAAAAACAAATCAGAGGTACCGCTACGATCTTTCTTATGATGAAACTCTGCTGCATCTTGTTTCTACCGAAAATCCGGCTGTGGATTTAGAAACAAAAGAACTGGCTGAACTAATAAGGCAATTGCCAACCGGGTTTCAAACCATATTTAATCTCTATGCAGTGGAAGGTTATAAACATGCGGAAATAGCATCAATGCTGGGTATCAGCGAAGGAACATCAAGATCGCAATATGCAAGGGCAAGAATTGTATTGATAGAGTGGATTGAAAAATTTTCAGTAAATGAAAAAAATGACCGTTATGGAACAAAATAATTTTGAAAAAAATGTACAGCAGAAACTGGACGAATTGAAAATTCCTCCATCTGATTCTGTGTGGACAAATATTGAGAAACGAATCGGTAAAAAACATAAAGACAGAAGAGTGATTTTTATACTTTTCTTTTTAATCCTGTTTCTTTTGTCCGGTGGTTATTGGTTATTCAATTCAGGAAAAAATAATCAGCAAAACCAACCTGTTAGTAATCTTATAAAAAAAGACAGTGAACCAACGAATAACCAAGATTCTTCTTTAAATAAATCTGTGATTTCATCTGCCGGTAATTATGAAAAGCATGATACATCAACTGTTACAGCTAAAAAAGCTAAAACCCTGGCGACACAACAATTCACAATTTTTCAGGATAAATCCGGTAATAGCAGGATAAATAAAAAGCAGAGAAAATTAATGAAAGAAGCTGCTTTTAAATCGAAAGAGAAAATAGCAAATCCTTCTCAGAATGAAAGCGCCGTCAGTAAACCTACAAATAATGAAGGAAATGAAATTGTTTTAAATAATTCAAATAATTTATCTGTAAAAAAGCCAGGTCTTTCTCAAACTGAAAACAAAAATGAAAACGCAGATTCAACAAATAATATTCAAAATAAAATCAATAGTGGTAGTTTATCAGATCAACTAAAATCAGAAAAAATAACAAAAGAAATAATTGCAAAAAATGATTCATCCGTAAAAAAACATCCTGGAGATCCGCAAAAACATCATTGGGTATTTGGAGTTACTTTTTCAGGAGGAAAATCCATGATAGGAGTGGATCCTTTGGGAATCAACAATAGCAGCAGCGATTATTTTCTAAGTGCGCCACGGTACACTACAGGAAATTCTTCTGTTTTCACTTCTTCCCCCATGCGAAATTCTACAGGATTTATTGGCGGCGTTTTTATAGAAAAAAATATTTCTGCTAAAAGCAAAAGCAAGATATCGTTGGGAATTTCCTATAAATACTTTTCTTTAATAAATAAAGTAGGCACACCAATCGGATCTGCATTTTATCAATTTAACGCAGCTAATAATGCAAATTCTTACCGGAATAATTTTCACTATTTAGAGTTTCCCATATCTGTTAAATTTCAATTAAATGATAATAAAACCTTGCCGTTGTATTGGCAGGCAGGAATCAATATTTCCCAATTGATAAGCAGTAATGCTTTGCAGTTTCAAGGGAGTCCGGGATTATATTACAACGATAATTCATTGTTCCATAAAACGCAATTGGGATTAAATACAGGCATTTCAGCAACTTTATTTTCAAAGCAAAAAACCCCTGTAAACATTGGCCCCTATTTTTATTACAGCGTTTCCAAACTTGCTGATAAAGGATTATATCAAAACAAGCATTTTAGTTTTATAGGAATACGCGGCGAAATCTTATTTGGAAAAAAATAAATTTTTTTCAATGCAACGCTTTTATACTTTCTGTGGTCAAGAGAGAAAATACACTCATCATGAAAAAAAATCTTACAATCGTTGCAGTTTCATTTTTTGTAATTGTTTCTGCAATTTTTTTTAGCAGTTGTTTAAAAGATACCTGCAAAAGCAGTTATACCTATTCGTACTATATTCCTGTATATAAAACTACAGCCGAAGTAAGAGCAAATATTAAAAGTAATTCCCCCCAGGAAGTTGTAAATCCGGGTAAAATAGTACTTCTCGGAAATTATATTTTTCTTAATGAAATTGATAAAGGGATTCATGTGATAGACAATACCAATCCCGCTTCGCCACGCAATGTAGCATTTATCAGTATTCCCGGAAATGAAGACCTGGCTGTGAAAGGGAATACTTTATATGCTGATTTATATACCGATTTAGTAACGCTTGATATTACCGATCCACTGAATGTGAGTGTGAAGAAATATAATGAAGGAGTATTTCCGTATCGTAATTATGGAAATGGATTTTATGCAGATTCATCTAAAATAATTGTTGATTGGATAAAAAAAGATACTATCATAATTCAAAATTGCGGCGGAGGTTATGCCTTTCCATATTATCCATCCGCGTATATGGATTTTTCGACAGTACAAACTAATGCGTCTTCAGGAATATCAAATTCCGGTTCTCCTGTTGGTAAAGGTGGTTCTATGGCAAGGTTTGCGATTGTAAATAATTATTTATATACGGTTGATGATAATAATTTGAATATTTTCAATATCAGCAATAGTAGTGAACCCGCATTTTTGGGTAACGTTTCAGTTGACTATCATGTTGAAACCATTTATCCTTTTGAAAACAAATTATTTATTGGTTCAAACAACGGGGTGTTTATTTATAACATAGCATCATCCCCTGAGAATCCGGTCAAGTCAGGTGAATTTACGCATGCCCGCTCCTGCGATCCTGTCATTGCTGACGGCCAATATGCTTTTGTAACGTTGCATTCCGGAACGACCTGCCTTGGTTATAATAATGAATTGGATGTGGTAAAACTCAATAATTTTGTTGATGCTTCTTTGGTAAAAATTTATAATCTTACCAGTCCGCAGGGTTTATCTAAAGATGGAACTCTTTTATTCATCTGCGATGGAACAGATGGACTAAAAATATTTGATGCGTCTGATGTATCTGCATTAAAATTAATAAAACAGTTTTCAAACATTGAAACTTATGATGTAATTGCATTCAATAATATTGCATTGGTAGTGGCAAAAGATGGTTTGTACCAATATGATTATTCTAATGAAAATAATATTCACCTGGTTAGTAAAATCGGACTTTCAAATAAATAAAAAACGATGAAAACTTTAATTTTTATTCTGATAATTTCTTTCCTGATAAATTTTTCTGCGTATTCACAGAAAAATAAAATTCGTTTCCAGTCCATCAATCAATTTGCAATGGTTGGCGGCGAAAGCCAGGTGAATTCAGCGTATCAAACAATAAACGGAATCCGGTTTTCAAATTGGTTTTCAGGAATAGGTATTGGGGTTGATAATTATCGCTACAGAACGCTTCCGTTATTTTTTGATGGAAGATGGTATTTTGGCTATGAGAAGAGAGGATTTATTTATGGGGATATTGGATATAATTTTCCCATGAAAGATAAACCTGGAAAGGAAATTTATTATTATGATTCGTATCATTTCACCGGAGGCGTTTACACGGATTTTGGAATTGGATATCAGGTTCCTTTGTACAAAAAATCTTCTATGTTATTTAGTTTGGGGTATAGCAGCAAAAAAATGACAAATAGAGTAGGAGTAAATACAGGAGTAAATATCATTTGTTATAATTATGGAGGTTGTCCTGTTTCTTACGAGAATTACGATTTTAGTTTTAATACAATGATATTAAAAGCTGGTTTGGTATTTTGAGAAATGATTATTTAAGTCTGACGGCCTCCGTCTGACTTAAATAATCATTGCAGTGAACAAACTAATATTGGAGATTTCTATTTCATAATTATGATTCACAGTCCTAAAAGGGTGGATTAAAATCTAACTCGAAAATAAAAAAGTCAGACGGAGACCGTCAGACTTTTTTATTTTCAATCCAAAAATTTCAAATTCCTTTTTATCCCTTCAAACTTTGCTCTTTTTAATGGAGATTTTTTAAAAATAATTTTAAAAGATGCTTCGGTTATTTCTTCCCAATCATTTTTAGAAAAATTTAATACTTCGTTCAATGGCGTAAATCCGATTTCATTATTCGGTTTTGAGAAACGATTCCATGGACATACATCCTGGCATATATCACAGCCAAACATTTTGTTTTCAAATTTACCTTTCATTTCTTCCGGTATCAACATATCTTTTAGCTCAATAGTGAAGTAAGAAATGCATTTGCTTCCGTCAATTACTTTGTCGGGCAGTATCGCCTCGGTTGGGCAATTATCAATACACTTCGTGCAACTGCCGCAATAATCTTTTATAAAAGGATTATCAGATTCTAATTCCAAATCGGTAATTAAAGTAGCGATAAAAAAAAATGAACCGTTATTTTTTGTAATTAAATTTCCATTTTTTCCAACCCAACCCAATCCGCCTTTTACGGCCCAGCTTCTTTCCAAAACCGGAGCGCTATCTGTAAATCCTCTTCCGTTTACTTCACCGATATTTTCTTTTATGGATTGTAAAAATATTTTCAATTTACTTTTAATCACTTCGTGGTAATCATTCCCATAAGCATATTTTGAAATTTGGGGCGCATCAGGATTTTGTTGTTGAATGGGAAAATAATTGAGCAATAAAGTAATTACAGATTTTGCGCCGGGAACTAATTTTGAAGGATCGGTTCTAAGATCGAAATAGTTATTCATATAAGTCATGGTACCATTAAAACCTTTATTCAGCCAATTTTCGAGACGGCGGGCATCATCATCGAGTTTGACAGCTTTGGCTATTCCGCAATAATCAAAACCCAAAGATTGCACGGTGTTTTTTACAAAAGAAGTATAATCGGCTTTTTGAATCATGATGGAATTTACAAAAGTACTTTACTAATGGCAAAGAATTAAAATGGAAAAAATAGCAGAAAACTTTGTACAGCCTGCATTTACGTCAGTTGTTAGTTGGTTTTTAAGACAAATTTTCTTCAAACTTTGTTGGTTTAATATTTGTAACTCATATTCAAATTAATTAAACTTATAGCAATATATGAACCCAAATAATTTAACTATAAAATCGCAGGAAATATTTCAGAAAGCCCAGCAATTAGCTTTTAATGACAATAATCCTAACATTGAGACAGAACATTTGCTGAAAGTTTTACTTACCGATGAAGATAGTCCGGTAGATTTTCTTTTGAAAAAAAATAATGTGAACGTGAATTTTGTAGAAGGAAAGGTAGATGAAAGCATTAAAAAATTACCAAAAATAAGTTCGGGAGAACCTGCCCAGGTCATTAGCCGCGATATGAATAATGTAATGTTGCGCGCGGCTGCTTCTTTAAAAACTTTTGGCGATCAGTTCATAAGTGTTGAGCATTTATTACTGGCAATTGTACAGGGTAATGATAATACTGCAAAAATTTTAAAAGATGCCGGCCTCACTGAGAAGGGACTTATTGCTGCAATAAAGGATTTAAAAAAAGGTTCTACTGTTACTTCTCAAACTTCTGATACCCAGTTTAATGCTTTAAATAAATATGCTAAAAACTTAAACGAATTGGCAAGAAGCAATAAACTCGATCCTGTTATTGGCCGCGATGAAGAAATAAGAAGAACACTTCATATTTTATCAAGAAGAACAAAAAATAATCCGATATTAGTAGGTGAACCGGGCGTGGGTAAAACCGCTATAGTAGAGGGTTTGGCCAATAGAATTATCAGTGGTGATGTTCCTGAAAATTTAAAATCAAAAATAATTTTCGCACTTGATATGGGACTTCTGATTGCCGGCGCAAAATATAAAGGCGAGTTTGAAGAAAGATTAAAATCTGTGATAAAAGAAGTGGGAGATAGTAATGGAGAGATCATTATGTTCATTGATGAAATACATACTTTAGTAGGTGCCGGTGGAGGTGATGGTGCAATGGATGCAGCCAATATTTTGAAGCCTGCATTGGCGCGTGGCGAGTTAAGGGCTATTGGCGCAACTACTTTAAATGAATATCAGAAATTTTTTGAAAAAGACAAAGCGCTGGAAAGGCGATTTCAAAAAGTAATGGTAAATGAACCTAATGTAGAGGATGCTATTTCTATTTTGAGAGGATTAAAAGACCGTTATGAAATGCATCACCATGTTCGCATAAAAGACGAAGCAATTATAGCGGCTGTTGAATTGTCTAACCGTTATATTACAGATCGTTTTTTACCTGACAAGGCTATTGACCTGATTGATGAAAGTGCAGCCAAGCTTAGGCTTGAGATGAATTCTATGCCTGAAGGATTAGATAATCTTGAAAGACAAATTCGTCAATTGGAAATTGAAAGAGAAGCAATTAAAAGAGAAAAAGATGTGGTAAAATTGAAAGAGTTGAATACAGAAATTTCCAATCTTTCTGTAGAGCGTGATACGTTTAAAGCAAAATGGCAACAGGAAAAGGAATTGGTAGAAAAAGTACAGAATGCTAAAGCTGAAATGGAAAATTTGAAAATGGCTGCTGAAAAAGCAGAGCGGGAAGGAGATTACGGTAAGGTGGCTGAAATTCGTTATGGCAAATTGCAAAACCAGGAAAAATTAATAGCAGAATATACTGTAGAACTCGATGAAATAAGTGAAAAAAGATTATTGAAAGAAGAAGTAGATGCTGAAGATATTGCAGAAAGTGTGGCTAAGGCAACCGGTATTCCTGTAAACAAAATGTTACAGAGTGAAAAGGAAAAATTATTAAATCTTGAAGACGAATTGCATAAACGTGTAGTGGGCCAGGATGAAGCTATTGAAGCGGTTGCAGATGCGGTGCGTAGAAGTAGCGCGGGTTTGCACGATCCTAAAAAACCAATCGGCTCGTTTATTTTTCTCGGCACAACCGGAGTTGGTAAAACAGAACTGGCAAAAGCACTGGCTGATTATCTTTTTGATGATGATAGTATGATGACGCGTATTGACATGAGCGAGTACCAGGAAAAGCATTCAGTGAGCAGATTGATAGGAGCGCCTCCGGGATACGTAGGATATGATGAAGGTGGCCAACTAACGGAAGCGGTTAGACGAAAACCGTATAGTGTAATTTTATTGGATGAAATAGAAAAAGCACATCCGGATGTTTTCAATATTTTATTACAGGTTTTAGATGATGGAAGATTAACTGATAATAAGGGACGTGTGGTCAATTTTAAAAATACCATTATCATTATGACCAGCAATATGGGAAGCCATATTATACAGGCTAATTTTGAAAACGTTACTGAAAAGAATAAAGAAGAGGTGGTAGAAAGAACAAAAAATGAAGTGATGAATTTGTTACGCCAAACCATCAGGCCGGAATTTCTAAATCGTATTGATGAAGTAATCATGTTCCAGCCTTTATTGAAAAATGATATCAAAGAGATTATAAGAATTCAACTGAATGATTTGAAAGAGCAACTTGCCAAAAGTGGCGTACTTCTTGAGTTTACAGATTACACGTTGGATTATCTTGCTGAAAATGGGTTTGACCCTCAGTTTGGAGCCAGACCGTTAAAAAGATTAATTCAAAAACAGATTGTTAACCAGCTTAGCAAAAAATTATTGAGTGGTGGCATTGATAAAACAAAACCTGTGTTGGTAGATGTGTTTGACGGCACTGTTGTTTTTAGAAATGAATGAGACTGTTTTGAAATTAGTGATAAGTACTTACACAACTTTTACACAACTTTTATGCAGCATTAATGACAAAAATTCTTTTGAGGAAATAAATTATTTTTTGCAGTAAACAAACAAATCATTGAAGTTTTATTTTACTAAAAGGGAACTGTATTGTATGAATCCGAAAGATAAATGGTTTTTAATTCGCTGATTTTGATGATACAAAATGTACTATCTCTTTTTTAACAGGTTTCAGAGTTTGCAAATATGCATAAATAGATCGTAAATCAGAAGTGTGCATACCTGCAAGCATTGTCCATGGCATTATCGTATTTACATCTCTTGAAGAAAGTTCTGGACTATTTGAAGGATCAGTGTAAGCTTTAAATCTTGCAACAAACTGTTCTGCTGTCCAGCCACCTATTCCGGTTGTTTTATCAGGAGTTATGTTAGCCGAATTTACCACGCCGTTAGGCATTTCAAAATCGCGTCCTCCACTAAAAGCAAATTCAGGAATGATTTGCCCCTTTTTCACCGGTGTATGGCATTCCATACAGGCTGCTGCATTTACTAAATATGCGCCATATTTAATGGTATCTGACTTTGGTGGTTTTTGTACAAATGATGCTTTAACCGGAATTGTATTTACAATAAAATTCATTGGAAAATCAATGCTGCGATCAGGAGTTTTATTTTCAATAGGTGGCAGGCTTCTTATATATGCGATGATATCATAGATGTCTTCTTTATCCATTTTCCCATAATAGTGATAAGGCATCACAGGAAAAAGAGCATTCCCAAATTTATCAACACCGGTAGTGATAGTACGAAAGATTTCTCCGTCAGTCCAGTCTTTTATATTTGCAGGTGTTATATTTTTTGCATAAAATTTCCCGGGAAAGCCCATTTTTTCATCAAAAAATTCACCTCCCTTTCCGTTGGTGCCTTTAATCATTGGGCCTGAAAATTTACTCCAGTCGCGGGTAGAATGGCAATCCATACAAAGTGAGACATGATTAGCCAGGTACTCTCCATGCTGTACTCTCTCGGGAGTGATGGCTATATGCAGATCGGAAGCAGCGCCCACATCGGGCAATGCAAATTTTACATAAGATGCTATTGCGGCAATCAGGACAATAACAATCACTAAAATTGTAAGTAATACCTTTTTCATTTATAATTTTTTTATTTTTTTAAGATCAAAATATGGTAATTTTTTTCATTCAATTTAGTATTGAAGTATTTTTTTTTGAAATAATAATGCATGTTGAATTCAAAAGTATAGACAGCAATACTTTTTAAAATAAAATATTTATTTTGGGGATTAGAAGCAATTAAAATTTCTGGGTAAAAATAATCATTTTTTTATATCAAAATACATTCAAAAACTAAATAAAATATTTTACTTTTTTCCGATTGATTGATTATAGTCGCCAAATGATGAATTACAATTGGATTGATTATTTTTGCCCACCTATGTCACAACATAAAACTGTAGCACTTCATACTTTAGGCTGCAAATTGAATTATGCAGAAACATCATCCATTGAGAGATTAATGGAAGCGGACGGATTTGTAAAAAAAGATTTTACCGAAGAAGCAGATGTATATGTAATAAATACCTGCTCGGTTACAGAAAATGCAGATAAAGAATGCCGTCAGTTGGTACGCAGGGTACAGCGAAAAGCACCTCAAGCATTAGTGGTGGTTATTGGTTGTTATGCACAATTAAAGCCAAAGGTAATTGCAGAAATCCCCGGCGTTGACCTGGTGTTAGGCGCTTCAGAAAAATTTAATATCACTTCGCATTTAAAAGAACTTACCCACGGCGACAGCGCCAAAATATGTAGTTGTGAAATAGAAGACGTAGAAGGATTTCATTCCTCTTTTTCGTTAAACAACAGAACAAGGACTTTTTTGAAAGTACAGGATGGCTGCGATTATAATTGCTCATTTTGCACCATTCCTTTCGCACGCGGAAAAAGCAGGAGTAATTCTATAGAAAATGTTTTATCCGAAATAAAAAAAATAAAGGAAGCCGGAGTGAAGGAAATTGTATTAACAGGAATTAATCTTGGCGATTTTGGCAAAGATGGCAACGGCATTAAAACAGGAGAGAATTTTTATTCATTATTACAAACTATCGAAGAAAATAATGGTGTAGAACGCTATCGCATTTCATCTATTGAGCCTAATTTATTGACAGAAGAAATTATTCGATTTGTTGCCAACAGCAAAAAAATAATGCCGCATTTTCATATTCCGTTACAAAGCGGATGTAATAAAATTTTGGGAATGATGCGAAGGCGCTATAAAAGAGAATTGTATGGGGAAAGAATAGTGATGATAAAAAAATTAATTCCTGATTGTTGTATTGGGGTTGATATAATTACCGGTTTTCCCGGCGAGACAGATGAGGATTTTAAAGAGACTGTTGACTTCCTGATTTCTTTGGATGTTTCTTATTTTCATGTATTCACTTATTCTGAAAGAGCTAATACACATGCGTTGGAAATAGCGCCGGTAGTGCCCATCCATACCCGCCATGAAAGAACCAAAATTCTTCGCTCTTTATCATATAAAAAAATGCAACAGTTTACAAGAGCACATTCGGGTGAAATAAGAAAAGTTTTATTTGAAGGAGAATCCAAAAATGGAATTATGGATGGGTATTCTGATAATTACATTAAAGTGACAGTGCCTTATAAAGAAGAGTGGACCAAAGAAATTATAGATTGGAAAATATAATATTTAGGTTAATAAGATTCTTTGTTATATTACATTTTGAATTCACTTTAAACAAAAAACTATCTCCGATGAATAAACTTTTTAGAGGGCTTATTGCGGCTTATGGCGCAAAAAAATTAGGAGGTGGATGTATAAGTACGGTTCTTGTTTTCATTTTAATTTACGTCGCCCTGGGGCATGTACATTGCTAAACGAGAATTAATATTAAAGTACTTAATGAACAAACGGGCTTTGCCCTAAAGCAAAAGCCCGTTTTATTATCATTCAATAACATTTGAAAAAATAATTTTTATACCATTTCTTCGTGAAGCGCTTTTTCATTTACAGAAGATTCCGCAATTTGTGTGAGTTTATCATTAGCCTCTTTTTCCTCTTTTAAAGTCTTTTCTAAAAGATTCGCTATCTCATCTTCACCTAATGTTTTTGCAAAAGCACATAAAGTACCGTAAGTTGCGATTTCATAATGTTCTACTTTCTGAGCGGCAGAAATAATTCCTGCATCGCGTACCATTCCTTCTTCAGATTCATCCATTATTTCTTCGGCTTCTTTGATAAGGCCTGCCATCGCTTCGCATTTTTTTGCATTTGCGGCTTTGCCTAAAATTTCAAATGCTTTTTCGCATCTTTCTACATGTCCTCTTGTTTGTTCTAAATGATCTTCCAGTCCCTTGATCAGATCTTGTGAAGTACTTTTTTTGATCATTTTAGGAATTGCTTTTGTTAATGCTTTCTCTGCCCAATAAATATCCTTCAGTTCATTTTCAAATAATTGACTAAGGCCATTCTGTTTTTTAGAACCATTGGTTCCGGATGATGTTTTCATGATTGAGGTTTTTTGTTTAATAATATGTTTAGGTTATAAAGAACTGCAATTTCATGCCCAATTTTTTTTATTTAAATTTTCAGCCTAAACCACTATCTCTTATTAAAGAAAACTAAGATTTAACTATTTAAAAATTCTACAATTATTTTAAAATTGAGGATTATTTTACTCATGAAGCGAATAAGTTAAAAAAATATCTTAATTAATTTTTTAGAAAAAAAGATTTGATACTTAAATTAACAGAAAAATATATACACTGGCAACAAAATTGTAACCTCAACAAACGATATGTATATAAAAATGATGAACCATTTTAGACCTCTTTCAGATTCTCTTATTCAAAAGTTGAAGCAATGCCGGATGAGGGAATTGGATGCCGGCGATAATCCACTCAGAATGGACAAAATGACTTATGCGATTTCACCTTTGTATAAAAGAGGTTACATAGATATAAAGAAGGAGATTATAGGAAATAAGATTTTTTATTTTGTGGTAGTTACAAAAAAAGGTTTAGAATATTTAGAAAAGTTATATGCTCTTTCTTATACAAGTAAATTAAATTCTTAATTATTTCCTTCCGAAAGATATTACCAAAACGACAAAATATTTTTTTTACCGTGTAGTTTCATTCTCCGTTTTCCCCGTTATTTTTTTAAGAACAGCACTTTTCTTTTTGTGAGAATAGAATTAAATATTTTTTTAAAAATTCAATTTTAAAAACGAAGCATTAATCCTGCTGAAGGAACAATAACAGTTTTGGTATAATCCTGGCCATAATGGAAACTACAATTAATAGTGATCGCTATTGCCGAAATATTGAAATTAAAACCCAAAGTAGTTGAATTGTATTTTAAGGAAGTGGCTTCTGTATTAATTATATTTCCTGAAGTAATAGTTTGTTTATCAAAGATCTGCTGACCGACACCAGTGCTGATACGGAATACTTCCGCAATTAGTAATCCTCCTTCCAACTGATAAACATTATTGGAAGAATTTTGATTTTGGTCTAAAGTTGTATAGCCCTGGTCATCAAAAATGTGTTGAACTGTTTGGGCGTTGTTCAAGCCGAAACTGCCAAAGCCTGCGAGCATTGTCCTGTGATCATTTTTATCTCTTGCAATAGTTAATCCCAACATACCATTTAATTGCCAGTTTAAACGGTCATTATCAAACTTGCCAAAATTTTCATCGCCGGGACCATAGTAATAATTGGCTGATGCTCCCAATGAAATGACAATTCCACTCTTTCGGTTATAATTATTTGTGTAATCATTTTGTGCTTTTGCTGAAAATACCGATAAAGAAATGGCTATTAAAAAGGTAGTAATGTTTTTCATGATAAATTATTTATAGGTGCTAAAATTATTTTAAAGAAAATGTAAGCCCCACATTAATCACCGATAAGCCCAGGCCTGCATCTAAATAAAATTGCAACTGTTTATTAATAAAATAGTCTCCTCCAATTCTCGCGGTAATGCCTATCGGTGCTGACCTTGTTCCCGATTTTACAAGTATTACCTGTGAATTGTCGTTAGTAAAACTTATGGTATTATTTGAAAGAATATTAGAAGTAGTAATACCCAGGCCTCCCAAAATATAGGGTTGTAATCTTGAGGTAGATTGGGAAAGAAAATATCTGCCATAGACATACAATGCAAAAATGTTTTCTTTTAATGAAATATTATTTTGCGTACTATCATAACTGCTGAATTGCTGGGTAGCAAATTTGTGTGAGCCAAAACCAATTTTCACACCAAGGTTTAAATTGGTTTTGTAACTGATTTCATACCCGAACGAAATGATCGGAAATGTACCAGAAGACGAATAATTTTTAACATCCTTTACTTTTGTGAAACCTCTAATAAAGCCAAGTCCGAAGCTTATGCTTCCATTTTTAAACAAGTCTGTGTCTTTTTTAAGCAAGTCTGTATCTTTTTTATATTCAATCTGACGGTGTGGATAATGCCTGTCTATTGGCGGCCCACTTTCCATTGGAGTAATATAATCTTTGACCTGGTTGCGATAACTGATAACGTAAACTTCATTTCGTGGTATGGTATATATTGGGCCATCAGGTATATCAGTACGTTGATAGGAAATAAAATAAGGCCCTACTTCTTTTACCAATCCATATACAATGTCGCCGTTTAATTTTACAATCACGTCAAAACCTGCATTTAGTTGAACTGACCGGGGAGGAGGTATTACTCTTTGTGTGTCTGACTGGCCATAAACATTGCTTACAGTTAAGAACATAACTATGATGGTTAAACGTAAAAGTATTTTAATTTTAGCCTGGTTTTCTTTTTTCATAAAAATTTTAGTATGTGATATCTTTCATGATGCCATTAGTTATATATACCTTCTCCGTCGTATCTCTGGAATTGGAAAGGGTCATTTTAAATACGCCCGTTATTAATGTTTGATCTATATCCTGCTTTTGAATCTGGAAAACTGCATTCGCCAAATCGCCGGAGTAAAGGGTATAAGCGGATAAATTATTACTATTGGTAAGATTATATAACTGAACCTGTGATAGTCCTTTTTGGGAAGTATAAAGAGGACTATATATTCCTGACAACTGGTTCACATCAACTGCATCGAAGGTGATAAAAAGTTGATACGTATTTCCTGCACTGTCGTTGCCGGTGGCCTGAAATGAAAAACGATTATATAATTGGCCTGGCAATGTGGTATCCTGCGGATAAACGACCACTTTTGAAATAGGCGAGAATGAATAATTATCGGCCTTCCATAAAGAACCGCCATTTAAATTAAAAGTAAGAGATGGAGTTCTTACTATTGACACCGTTGTCTGTTCATCTGAACAGCCGGAGAAAATCAGAAATAGAAAAAGTAAGGGGAAAAGCAGTAATTTTTTTTTCATTTATAATTTTATAATATGATTTTATTCGAAATAAAAATCAAAGATTATACCGCAATTCAATTTTAACATAAGCGTAGTAAGTTGATTAATTTGTTATGAAAAAGGAAAATAAATCCTATTCAATGTAGATTATTTGCCACATACACATAAATCAGAGATTAAGAAAAATTTGAATAGGACAGTAAATCAATAAATAATCACGTTTATGAATCTCTCCTGCAAAGAAAAAAGGCACTCAGTGGTATTCTGGCAAATAAAAAAATAATCCGCCTCGGGTATCGGGCGAAATTATTTTTTCCAATTATTCAAAAGCCTTCTTAAAATAATGATTTCGCCTGTATGATAACTGGTGTGATCTGCTAACAGTAAAGCCTCTCGCAATAAAGTTTGCCCATCTCCATGAGAAAATGGTTCGAATAAATGCTCCTGATTTTTTTTTATTAATTCAATAAATGTATGACGGTCCTTTTTTATTTCGTGGATGCATTTTTCCCATTCGCTTTCTGACCTGGGCTTATTTTCGGAAGGCCAATATTCATCAGGCCATTTGGGTGATTTATGCTTTTCATTGTGTGAGAACTTAAGGATATCCCATTGGGCAATACGAATATGTTCTGAAATTTGCCAGATACTATAAGGCAGGCCGCCGGGCTTTTTATCCAATAAATCAAATGGGATATTTTTCAAAGCATCATCTAAGGTAACATGGGCTTTTCCTCCGTTTAGCAGATCCGTAAGATTGGTGATTAGGGTGTTATTATTTGAATTTTGTATTTGCATAACTTTGATTTTATGTATTCATAAAAATATTTTATCCGGGTTGTAACTTTCTAATATATCATTTCGTTACACAACTATCTTTCCAAAAATTTAAAATTTATTATTATGAAAAAATTATTGATTCCTTTTTTGCTCCTGGTAAGTACGAATTTATTTGCACAATCCTGGCAAACTATTAAGGGCGACGGGAATGTGAAAAAAGAAACCCGGACAGTAAGCAGTTTTACATCCTTATCTTCTCATGGAGCTATTGATGTTCAAATAGCTTATGGTAATTCAAACAGTATCAGCATTGAGGCTGATGAGAATTTGCTTCCATATATAGAGACAACTGTTGAAGGAGGTATACTAACTATAGAGCCTAAAAATAAAATAAATTTAAAATCAAGGTCGAGAATGATAGTGTATGTTTCCATGACTAAAATAAATTCCTTAAAACTGAGTGGTAGCGGCAATATCAATGGCGACGGTTCATTTGGCAATGATGGCAAGACTGAAATTGCTATTTCCGGATCAGGTAATATAAAATTAAGCGCCGGTTCTTTTCAGGATCTTGGTTTATCTCTATCGGGAAGTGGTAATATATATTTGAAAGGCGCTTCGGCAAATGACATCACCGCATCTGTAAGTGGCAGCGGTAATATAGATTGCAGCAATATCAGCAGTAATAATGTGGAAGCAAAGATAAGTGGAAGCGGTAATGTAAAAGTGAATGCTCAAAAAAGCATCACTGCAGCTATAACCGGCAGTGGTAATGTGTTCTATAAAGGCGGCGCAACCAATATTTCCACAAAAATAGTTGGAAGTGGGAAAGCCATAAAGATATAATCAGGGAAAAATAAAAATGAGTTTGTAAAAAGGATTGCTAAAACAAAATATTTTGTTTTAGCAATCCTTTTTTGGACATTTCAAATTAAAGCCATGAATTAAAAGATTAATAAATAAAGGATATTCGTATTCATTTCAAAAAAGATATATAAATCCCTTACTTTTCATTTATTAAAAATTATCTCTACCAAAAAATTCAATTGCTTCTTATCTTCGCGCTCGGTTTATTTTTTTTAGCCTTGATGATTCTATTTTAATTTTAAATAGATCAGAAGCAGTTTCTAAAATTTTTTAAAGATGAAACAAAGCCCTATTACGCAGGCAATCCGTATTCAAACACCACGGACTGATGAGATGGAACACAGTACCCCGTTATTTCTTACTTCCAGTTTTTGTTTTAATGATGCAGAAGAAATGCGCGCCACATTTGCAGGAGAGAAGGATAATTTTATTTATTCCCGTTTTGAAAATCCCAATGTTCAGGAATTTATTGATAAGATGTGTGCGCTTGAAGGTGTTGAAGCAGGCTTTGCTACTGCATCCGGCATGAGCGCAATATTTAATTGCTTCATGACTTTTTTGAGTGCCGGCGATCACCTGTTAAGCTGCAGTTCAATATTTGGTTCCACTCATACTATTATTACCAAGTATTTTAAAAGATGGAATATTGAGTATTCTTATGGTGATTTAAAAGATCCGGATTCGTGGGAATCGTTGATAAAGCCGAATACAAAAATGATTTTTGTAGAGACGCCTACTAATCCCGGCCTTGATATTATTGATATGGAATGGCTGGGAAAATTAGCCAAAAAGCACAACCTGATATTGCTGGTTGACAATTGTTTTGCAACACCTATTTTGCAGAGGCCCACTGACTATGGTGCAGATTTGGTTTTACACTCTGCCACCAAATGGCTTGATGGCCAGGGGCGTGTGTTGGGTGGAGTAGTGGTAGGAAAAAAAGATCTGATACACGAGCTATATTTATTCTGCAAAAATACGGGGCCTTCCATTTCTCCATTCAATGCGTGGCTGCTGAGCAAAAGCCTGGAAACATTAGATGTGCGTATTCAAAGACATTGTGATAATGCCGAAGCATTAGTAAAAGCGCTTGATGGCCATCCAAAATTAAACAGTATTAAATATCCTTTTCATCCATCACATCCTATGTACAAAATTGCTAAAAAGCAAATGAAAAGAGGCGGTGGCCTGGTAACATTTGATTTGAAAGGCGGATTGGAAAGCGGCATCAAATTTCTGGATGCATTACAGATGCTCAAACTGACATCTAACCTGGGAGATACACGTAGCATTGCTTCACATCCTGCATCTACTACACACGCCAAACTGACTTCTGAAGAGCAATTAGCCGTTGGTATTACTCCTGGATTGATAAGAATTTCTGTAGGCCTTGAAGATATAGAAGATATCAAAGCTGATTTAATACAGGCGCTGGAAAAGAGTTGATTTTAGTTCGTAGTTCATAGTTCATAGTTCATAGTTCAAAGTTCAAAGTTCGTAGTTCGTAGTTCGTGGTTAATTTGTTTGTTAGTCTAAATAGAAATCACCATTATTTATTTGTTTGCCGGATTGATGGTTGATTATTCGTTTAAATAGAAATCACCATTATTCCTGCCCGAATGACTCCGGCCAGAATGAATCTTCGGGCTGGGTTCAGGCGAGTGTTTGTTTGCTGGATTGATCGTTGAATGTTGGTGGCTAATTGCTGATTGCTCATAGCCGAAAGCTCATCCCTCACGGCTCTAAAAGAATTCTGTCCGGTAATTGCTTACTTGCGTTTGCGCCCATCTTTTTTAATTCTTCAATCCTGCCGATTACATTTCCACGGCCTGTGGAAAGTTGTTTTAAAGCAGTTTCATAAGTGTTACTTGCTTCGTTTATCTTTTTACCAACAGTTTCAAAGTTGTCGAAGAATAATGCAAACTTATCATACAACGAACCTGCTTTATCGGCAATATCTATTGCATTTTTATTTTGCTGTTCTACTTTCCACAAGTCGGCGATAATTTTTAAAACAGCAAATAAATTAGTAGGACTTACCAATAATATTTTTTTATCGTAAGCATATTTCCAAAGTTGGGCATCAGTTTTTACCGCTTCTAAAAAAGCAGGTTCTATGGGAATGAATAATAGCACGTAATCCAATGCCAGCGCATATTTTGGATAATTTTTTTTTGATAATCCATCAATGTGCATGCGAATACTCCGAATATGTTGTTGCAGACGAAGTTGTTGCTCATCCGCATTTTCCTGTGCTATAAATTCGTCCCAGGCTACCAATGAAACTTTGCTGTCAATAATTATTTTTCTTTGGTCAGGATAGCAGATAGTTATATCTGGTTGAAGTCCTGCTCCGTTTTCATCTTTAATAATATTGCCAGCATTATCGCGGATAAATTCCTGTAAAAAATATTCCCTTCCTTTGGTAAGTCCGCTGTTTTCCAAAAGGCTTTCGAGGATCATCTCGCCCCAGTTTCCCTGAATTTTATTATTTCCTTTTAATGCAGTAATAAGATTATTTGCGTCTGTGCTTACCTGTTGTGTCATCCTGATAAGGTTCTCAATTTCTTTTCCCAAAGAAAATCTTTCCTTTGATTCTCTATCATACGTTTCTTCTACCTTTTGTTTGAAAATGCCCAAATCGTTTTTCAACGGATCGAGAATAGCTTTCATTTTTGCTTCATTTGCTTCAGTAAATTTTTGTGTTTTTTCTTCGAGAATATTTTGAGCAAGATTGCGGAATTCAAATTTGAAACTCTCTCCGATCTGATTAAGTTCTTCTTTTTGCTGTGCTAATTTTTCGTCCAAAAAACCAATATGACTTTCCGCTTTAGTGGCCCTTGCAATTAATTCGTCTTTTGCAAATTGCAATTCTTGTTTTTCTTTCGATAATTGATTCTGCAAGTTGGCTTGTTGTTGCAACCTTTCCTGTAAAGCAGCCGTTTGATTTTTTATAGCAGAACGATGAAGCACAAATGAAATAATAGATGTGATAATAATACCCGCAATGAAGCATAAAATATAGGTAACCATGGTAAAAGAATTTTTACAAAGATGGGGAATGAGATTGTAATCTATTCGTGAAACGATAAATTTTATTTGGTAAATGGTTACAAATAATTTTCATAGGATTTTTAGTTTAAAAACAATTTTTAATTAAATTTTTTTGGGTAATTTTCATCTGCTATATTTGCACTCCTTTCAAAGGAATTCCTGGGGAAAAAAGGGAGCATAGCTCAGTTGGTTTAGAGCATCTGCCTTACAAGCAGAGGGTCCGCGGTTCGAACCCGTGTGCTCCCACCCAATAAAGTAAAAGGTTTCAAGAAATTGAAACCTTTTTAAATTTTATCCATTCCGCCACAATTTCTACTTTTGCGTTCAGTAAAAAGTGGAAAATAACATTATATATTTTAGTATTTTCTTAGTCCAATTGGTTTACAAAGAAGTATTTGATAAAAAGGATATTACCATGAAAAGAGAAAAAGAAATTAAATAATGGAAAAGCAGAAAAATGATTGAGAGTTTAATAAAGAAATATAGCTCAGTTGATTAAGAGCATCCCGATTTATAATCGGGAGGGTCCGCGGTTCGAAACCGTGTGCTCCCACAGTAACCTTGTTAGAAATGACGGGGTTTTTATATTTATGCCCTATTTTTTATATTTATGCCCTATTTTATTTACATACTATTTTCAAAAATCAAAAACCGTTATTACATCGGATATACGGGTGATGAAATAGAAGAGCGCATACGTAATCCAAGGATTTCATATGGTATTGAAAGGCAGCCATCATAATCCCATTATAGACAGTACCGGGCGAATTGTAACACCTTTGGTAAATACCGAAGTGAGTCTATACTTTCAATTGATAAAAAATAATGACGATATTGCTTTTTGAACTTCGGTATATCTATTTCGCCATCTCTAATAAATGTGAAAGTGTTGGAAGTAACCTGTTTTTCGCCTGGATTAATATCTGATGAAATGACCTTTATTTTCGAAAGTGATTTAACTTCAAACGTTGATTAAAAGTCTTATGAATAATCGTACAAAATAAAAGAATCTTATGCATCATTTCCCCTTAAAAGGTAAAAGAAAATTTTTGTTGGCAGTTTTAATCCTGTTATCAAATGTTAGTTTCTCCCAAAATATTTTTGTAGCGCCTGGAGGGAATGCAACCACAATATTCCTGTTTGTTCAGGGTATGTGACTGATACGTGAATACCACCGTCAAAAGTTCGACTACCCGAATAAAGTATTTTTGTATCTTCATACTTCAATTCTCAATTAGTGACGATTTAAATTTTCAGATATGGCAACGTATAATCTCACGGTCAACGAAAAATCATATACTATCGATGCAGAACCCGACATGCCGCTACTGTGGGCCATTCGGGATTTTGTTGGATTAAAAGGTACAAAGTTTGGTTGTGGTATGGCGCTATGTGGTGCGTGCACCGTGCACCTGGATGGCAGCCCGACCAGGTCATGCCAAATTCCGCTGAGTGTATTGAGACCCGAACAAAAAATTACCACAATCGAAGGAATTTCAAAAGATGTGGATCATGTAATTCAAAAAGCATGGATTGCCAACCAGGTGCCGCAATGTGGCTATTGCCAATCCGGGCAGATCATGTCTGCAGTCGCGTTGTTAGCATCCAATCCCAATCCGAGTGATGAGGACATTGATGCCTACATGTCGGGAAATATTTGTAGATGTGGTACCTATCCCCGCATCAGGAAAGCAATACATGCAGCGGCGAAGATGACTACGGTCGAAGGATGATTTTTACCGAATGCATCGTTGCATTTATGGTATCTTATTTTTAGTTGTATCAATTAAACCTCAAAAACATGACAGCAATTTCAAGGCGCAATTTTATTAAAACTTCCGGTACCGCAACCCTTGGTTTATGGTTTGGGATTTCTTTGCTGGACGGTTGTGTGGCAAAAAAATCTATTCCCGGCGCCAACAATTTTACCCCGTATATCCTGGTAGATAGTGATAACAACATCACTATTTATAATATAAAACCCGAATTGGGCCAGGGTACATTTCAATCTATCCCTTCATTGATTGCAGAGGAGTTTGAAGTAACCCTCGACCAGGTAAAAATTCTGAATTCAAATGGTGAGAAAGCATTTGGCCCACATCAAAGTGCCGGAGGAAGTTCATCGGTGAGAGGTAGTTACAACGAGTTAAGAAAAGTGGGCGCATCAGCAAAAGAAATGCTGCTTACCGCAGCAGCAGCAAAGTGGGGAGTGAATGTTTCAGATTGCTATGCAGAAGGCGGAAAAGTTTTTCATAAACCTTCCAATAAAAGTTTCACCTATGGTGAACTGATAGAAGAAGCATCAAAGCTCGATGTGCCGAAAGATCCCAAACTCAAAGACCCCAAACATTTCAAGATGTTAGGCAAGTCTATGCCGAGGCCCGACGTGCCGTTGAAAGTGGGTGGTAGAGCAGTATACGGTATCGATGCAGAAGTTCCGGGTATGTTATATGCTTCGGTACAGAGATGTCCCGTTATCGGAGGAACGTTAAAAAGTTTTGATGCCGGCGAAGCGATGAAAGTTCCCGGCGTGGTGAAGGTGGTGAAAGCGGAAAGAAAGGTAGGAAAATACAGTTATATTGGTGTGGCTGTTGTTGCTAACAGTTTTTGGGCTGCATTAAAAGCCCGCAAATTATTAAAGATTGACTGGGACACCAATGGTTTTGAAACCTTTAATTCTACAGACTATGAGAAAAAGCTCCGTTCTCTTGGCAATGAAGATGGTGTGATTGATAAGCAGATCGGTTCTGTGGGTAATTTTACTGCGTCACCTTCTAATACCATTGAAGCATTTTATGAAACACCTGTGGTAGCGCACAGTACGATGGAGCCAATGAATTGCACGGTTCGTGCGAATGGCGACAATCTTGAAATATGGGCATCTACGCAGGTGTCCAGCTCCGTTACGGGTGAAAGGGATGGTAATCTTCCCGCACTCACCGGATTTAAACCGGAAAAGGTAACGTTTCATGAAGGCTTTGTCGGCGGTGGTTTCGGCAGGAGGTTATATCTCGATTTTATGGTGGAAGCGGTGAATATTGCGAAACAAATTGATAAGCCTGTAAAAGTAATTTGGTCAAGAGAAGATACCACACAGTTCGGTCCGTTCAGGCCAATGACTTTTTCAAAACTAAAGGGCAGCGTTTCCAATGATGGCAAATTAATTTCATTTGAACATAAAGTGATCAGCCCATCACTGCACGATTCCTCGAATAAGAATTTTGATAAAACAAAAGTAGACGGCTCGATGGTGGAAGGTATCGGCAGCCAGGATTATGAAATTCCGAACCTGAAAACATCGTACGTATGGGCAGATTATCACGTGCCTGTTTGCGCCTGGCGATCGGTAACAAGTTCTACGCTTGCATTTGCGCACGAATGCTTCATTGATGAATTGGCGCACAAAGCAAGAAAAGATCCTATGGATTTCAGGATGGAATTGTTAACCCAACCTTCGGATACGAAAAGAATTTTGGAAAAATTAAGGGAATTCTCCAACTGGAATACACCATTGCCTGAGGGCAAAGGCCGGGGCATGGCACAATGGTTGTTCTTCGCAGGGTTGTGCGCGCAGGTGGTGGAAGTTAGTTACGGGCAAAACAAAATAAAAATAGATAAAGTGTATGCAGTCATCGACCTGGGCACTGTGGTCAATCCGGATAATGTAAAGAACCAGGTAGAAGGCGCCATTATCATGGCATTGACTGCAGCCACCAAACCGGGTATCACTTTAGCAGAAGGCAAAGTGCAGCAAGCTAACTTTGATACCGCTCCTGTTTTACGCATTAACGAAACACCACCGGAAATAAATGTGCTCATTCTGGCAGAAGGAGGTGAAAAAATAAAGGGAGTGGGAGAACCGGGTCTGCCACCATTTGCACCTGCATTGGGTAATGCAATCTTTGCCGCAACGGGTAAGCGTATTCGCAAATTGCCCGTTGATATCACCAGTATCTGACCGGCATGAAAAAATTTTATCAAACCTCTGGTTTTATTTTGGTTACTATTTTATTCATTAAATGAAAGAACTAAACGATATAATTCTTGCACATGAAAAAGCTGTTTTGCAAAACAAGAAAGCTGCTTTGGCAACTGTTGTTCATGTTGAAGGTTCATCATATCGCCGTCCCGGCGCAAGAATGCTGGTAACAGAAGATGGTGAAATTACCGGGGCGATAAGCGGCGGCTGTTTGGAAGGCGATGCTTTGCGCAAAGCTCAGTTTGCCATATTTCAACAAAAAAATAAACTGGAAATTTATGACACCACCGATGAAGATGATTTAAAATTCGGTTTGCAGTTAGGTTGTAACGGCATCGTGTATATTTTATTTGAACCGATACAAAATGACGATGTAAATAATCTAATCAATTTATTAAAGTTGGTTGCTAAACAAAGAAAAGATGCAGTGTTACTAACGCTTTTCAATTCTGATAAAAATGCGGTTCAAGAGGGGACCTGTGGTGTGGTAAATGAAGATGAGAGTATTTTTATGAATGATGAAATAAAGCCTTTAATAGTGGAATCCAAATATGTTCTTGCGCAAAAATCTTCTGTGATAAAAAATTACGGAGAACATTCTTCTGTCTTATTTCAATTTGTTTCGCCGGCAATACAATTAGTCATTGCAGGCGCCGGTAATGATGCGCAACCTTTAGTAGAAATGGCTTCATTATTAGGTTGGAATATTATTGTGGCTGATGGACGGCCAACATACGCAACACAACAACGTTTTCCAAAAGCAAACAAAGTTTTAGTTGCAAAACCGAAAGAAATTTTATCCGGATTATCTGTTGATGCACAAACTGCATTCATTCTGATGACGCATAATTATAATTATGACATTGTTGTATTGGAACAATTGCTCAATTCCAATTGTGTTTATATTGGCTTGTTGGGGCCAAAGAAAAAACTGCAGCGCATGTTTGATGAATTGAATGAAAAAAAAATTGTTTTAAGTAAGGAACAGCATCGTAAAATTTATGGCCCGGTTGGTTTGGATATTGGCGCAGAAACCGCAGAAGAAATTGCCGTATCTGTAATTGCTGAAATAAAAGCGGTGTTTTTAAACCGGCATGGGAAATCATTAAGAGAAAGAGAAGTTGCTATTCATAATCGTCAGCTAATATCACAGAATGAATAATACAGGCATTATTATTTTGGCTGCAGGAAGTTCATCGCGCTTCGGAGGTATTAAACAATTACTTCAGTTCAATAACAAAACATTAATAGAGCATGTAATTGATGAAGCAGCAGATGTGGAACTTAATCCGGTTGTTGTTGTTACCGGAGCTTACGCCGATGAAGTTTCAAAGAAAATTGACAATAAAAAGATAACCATTGTTTTTAATGAACATTGGGAAAAAGGCATGTCTTCAGGGATTGTTACCGGATTACAAAAGGCACTTATAGTAAACAATGAAATTGAGAATGTCATCATCGCTGTTTGCGACCAGCCGTATATTTCTTCAATTCTTTTTCAGAAATTATCAGATGAAAGAAGAACAGGCGGAAAAAATATAGTTGCCAGTTCGTATGCTGGCACGCTTGGTACACCGGCATTGTTTGATAAGAAATATTTTAATGAGCTATTGAATTTAAAAGGCGCTGAAGGCGCAAAAAGTTTGATTCGTAAATATGATAGTGAAACGACTTCAGTTTTATTTAAAAAGGGTAATATTGATGTGGATACCCAAAAGGATTATGAAGAATTATTAAAGAACTCAACCAGATGAATAAATTTTTTTATGTTGTTGCCATCCTGCTTTTTATCTTTCCATCTGTTTCGATCGGTCAATCACAAAAAGTAACCGTCGCCGTGGCTGCTAATATGCAATATGCTTTTAAAGATTTGAAGAATGCATTTGAAAAAATAAATAATATCCGGGTAGATGAGGTGGTCGGCGCATCAGGTAATTTGACCCGGCAAATAACGCAGGGCGCGCCTTTTGATGTATTTATTTCTGCTGATACAAAGTATCCGCAAAATCTGTTTCAAAATCACTTTGCCGCAGAAAAGCCAAAAGTTTATGCGCGGGGTGTGTTGGTTCTTTGGACAACAAAACCTGGTTTAATTCCCGGGGCGAATCTACAGTTTTTATTATCTGATAAGATTAAAAGTATTGCCATTGCCAATCCCAAAATAGCGCCTTATGGAACGGCTGCTCAGGCGGTTTTACAAAAATTTAATTTGCTTGACAAAATTAAAAGCAAATTGGTTTATGGAGAAAGTATTTCGCAAACTAGCCAGTTTATTGCCAGCCAAAATGCCGATGTTGGTTTTACAGCAAAGGCGATTGTGCTTTCAAAGGAAATGAAAAATAAAGGAACATGGATTGAATTGAATCTTGATGATTACCCGCCTATTTTACAAGCGGCAGTTCTTTTGAAATATGGAATCGAAAATAATTCTTCGGCCGCACGCAAATTTTATGAATTTTTATTTTCTGCCACTGCTAAAGATATTTATAAAAAATATGGTTATTTAAATTAATGAAAAATGATTGAAACAGCTCCGATATGGTTTTCAATTTATCGCCTTACTGAATCGATTGTGTGCGGTGGGACACCGCCCACGGCGCGCGGCCCCAGTTGGTGTCCCACCAACCGGAATAATTAGTAATGCACCCTTCACGACTTAAACGCTTTATTTTATAAATTAATGAAAAATGATTGAAACAGCGCCGATATGGTTAACTTTAAAACTTGCTTTTCTTACCACAATCATTTTGCTATTCGTGTCAATCCCGCTTGCATGGTGGCTATCACGTACAAAAAGTATTTTTAAAACTATTGCACAAGTGATGGTCAGTTTGCCCTTGGTTTTGCCGCCAACTGTTATCGGGTTTTATTTGCTGCTCGCTTTTAGTCCGGCAAATTCATTTGGAAAATTCCTGGAACACTATTTTGATATCAGGCTTGCTTTTTCTTTTGGCGGTTTATTGATTGGTTCTGTAATCTACAGTTTGCCTTTTATGGTACACCCGGTTCTTTCGGGTTTGTCATCGTTGCCTGCCAGTTTGGAAGAAGCTTCTTATTCATTAGGAAAGACAAAAAGGCAAACTTTATTTAAAGTGTTATTGCCGAATATTAAGCCTTCTTTGCTCACAGGAATTGTACTCGCTTTTGCTCACACGATTGGCGAGTTTGGTGTGGTATTGATGATTGGCGGAAATATTCCGGGCCGGACGAATCTTGCTTCCATCGCCGTTTATGATGAAGTAGAAGCGTTAAATTATTACAACGCGAATATATATGCAGCCATACTGGTAGCGGTATCCGTAATCATTTTATTTTTGCTTTATTTTTCAAACCGCAAGTTGCAGGAAGTTAAAATATTATGATTCATTTTTCTCTACAAAAAAAATTACATGCTTCTGAAGGGTTTCTCACACTGGATGTGAATTGCGAAATCAGGGAAGGTGAGTTCATTAGTTTGTATGGACCATCGGGAGCCGGCAAAACTTCATTGCTTAGAATGCTTGCCGGATTAATGCAACCGGATTCAGGCTTTATAAAAATGAACGACGAGATTTGGTTTGACAGCGAAAAGAAAATAAAGGTAAATCCACAGCAAAGGCTTGTTGGTTTTGTGTTCCAGGATTACGCGCTTTTTCCGAATATGAATGTGGAAGAAAATATTTCCTATGCTTCAGCAAAAAGTGATTCCAAAAAAGACATTGATGAGTTGCTTGAAATAACAGGGCTTTCAGGATTGCGGGATAAAAAAATTCAAACGCTTTCCGGCGGCCAGCAACAACGGGTAGCCCTGGCGCGTGCCATTGCGAGGAAACCAAAATTATTATTGCTCGATGAACCGTTATCCGCTATTGATAATGAACTGAGAGCGACTCTTCAAAATACGTTGCTTACGATTCATTCGCAATATAATGTGACTTCAATTATTGTAAGCCATAATATAAATGAGATTATAAAACTTACTTCCAAAACCATTCATATCAAAAATGGAAGATTGGTGGAATATCAATCTCCTGCCAAAATATTTTGTAATAAATCGGAAGACCCATCTTCCTTAAAATGTGTTTTTTTATCTGCAGAGAAATCAGGAAATGATTACGAGGTTTCAATACTTGCGGGCAACCAGGTTATTACCATTAATTGTGATGAAGAGGAAGCTAAAGATTTGCGAAATGGTAATGAAATAGAGGTTTCATTTAAAGGTGCCAAAGTTTTTTTGCGTAAATTGTAAAGGATAAATTGTAAAGATGATTACTGATAATTTCAACAGGGTGCATGATTATTTGAGGATTTCACTTACGGACATGTGTAACCTCCGTTGCTTCTATTGCATGCCGAATGAAGATTATGATTTTACGCCTGTTTCGAGGTTGATGCAACAGAATGAAATTTATTCAATAGCAAAAATTTTTGTAGAAAATGGCGTGAAAAAAATCAGGCTTACAGGTGGCGAACCTTTTGTAAGAAAAGATGCAGCGGAAATTATTAAATCACTTTCATCTTTGAATATCAATTTGGCTGTAACAACTAACGGGACTAGGCTTCATGAGTTTGAAGATGTGCTGGAAGCTTCTCAAATTAATTCAATCAACATCAGCCTCGATACTTTAGTTCCTGAAAAATTTAAGCTTATTACAAGGCGTGACAAATTTGCAATCGTAAAACAAAATATTGAAACGTTTATCAATAAGGGATTTCATGTAAAAGTAAATGTGGTGGTGATGAAGGATTTTAATGACAACGAAATCCTTGATTTTATTGAATGGACAAAAAATAATCCGGTGCATGTACGGTTTATAGAATTTATGCCTTTTGCCGGTAATCGATGGACGAGTAATAAAGTGGTTTCTATGGATGAGATGTTGCGGACGATTGCGGAAAAATATGATTTTATTCCTCAGCAGGGAGAAAAAAATGAAACGGAAAAAAAATATGTCATTCCGGGCCACACGGGCAGTTTTGCTATCATAAGCACCATGACCAAACCTTTTTGTGATAGCTGCAATAGAATGAGATTAACGGCTGACGGGAAATTAAAAAATTGCCTTTTCTCAAAAGATGAAACGGATTTACTCACGCCATTTAGAAATGGTGAAAATATTTTACCACTCATTCTGGAAAACATTAAAGCGAAAGCAAAAGAATTGGGTGGTCAGTTTACCAGCAATTTAGAATCTGTAGAAGCGCAACTGATTGATAATAGAAGTATGATTACCATTGGCGGATAATAAAGTAACAATGATTTCAGTAAAAGAAGCAAAACAAAAAATCGAAGAAAAAGTTGGTTTACTGCAACCGAAGGTTTTGCCTTTGGAAAAAGTTTCCGGGTTAGTCCTGGCCGAAAATGTGTATGCAAAATTTGATATTCCGGCATTTGAACAATCTTCTATGGATGGCTATGCTTTTTTATTTGAAGAAAAAGATTTTCCATTATTAATTCAAAATAAAATAGCTGCCGGTGACATCAATGTTTATAAAATTAATTCTAAGCAAGCTTCAAGGATTTTTACCGGTGCCCCTTTACCAACGGGCGCTGACACTGTGGTAATGCAGGAAAAAGTGGTTGTAAAGGATGGAAATATTTTAATAAAAGATATTGATTTACAAAAAGGAAATAATGTAAGGCCAAAGGGTTCTGAAATAAAATCCGGCGCATTGGCGTTGCCAAAAAACGCGGCTTTAAATCCCGCCGCTTTGGGTTTTTTGGCGGCAATCGGTATTGATGAAGTTACTGTTTTTCCTGCACCAAAAGTCAGCATCATTATTACGGGCAATGAGTTGCAAAAACCAGGGAAAGCGCTTTTGCCGGGACAGGTTTATGAATCGAGTTCCATTTCATTATCTGCTACTTTGAAACAGTGCGGGATTGTTGATATTGATATTTTATACGCTGCTGATGAATTTGAAACTGTTCAATCCACATTGAAGGTTGCGTTGGAAAAAAGTGAGGTTATTTTGTTGACAGGTGGCATCAGCGTGGGTGATTATGATTTTGTTTTACAGGCTACGGAACGCTGTGGAGTTGAAAAACATTTTCATAAAATAAAACAGAAACCGGGAAAGCCATTCTATTTTGGAACAAAGGGAGATAAACTAATTTTTGGTTTGCCGGGAAATCCAGGTTCGGCGCTGACCTGTTTTTACGAATATGTTATGCCTGCGCTTGCACAAATGATGAATAAGAAAAACAGTATTCAAACAATAGAAGCAATTTTGCAAAATGCGTATTCAAAAAATGCAGGAATGACGCATTTCCTGAAAGGATATTATGAAGATGAAAAAGTAACTATTTTACCGGCACAGGCTTCCTTTCAGTTAAGTTCATTTGCGCGGGCAAATTGTTTGATTGTTATTAATGAGGAAACGGAAGAAGTAGAAGCCGGGGCAAAAGTTGTAGTTCTTTTATTGCCAATCTAAATTTTTTAAAAATGAATATAAAAGCTTTTGGCCAGTTGACAGATATTTTTAAGAAGGAAACAATTTCCATCGAAAGTGTAAAGGATTTGAATGAATTAAAAGAGAAATTGATAAAATCATTTCCTGCCTTATCTCAAAAAAGTTTTGTGATTGCAGTAAACAAACAAATAATTCATAATAACGTTTCGTTGAATGAAGATTCTGAAGTTGCTTTATTACCACCATTTTCAGGAGGATAATTATGAACGAAAATGAACGATACCAGCGCCAGGTTTCTTTGAAAGAATTTGGAGAAAAAGGACAACGAAAACTCCGCAATGCAAAAGTATTTATTGCAGGAGCCGGAGGATTAGGTTGCCCGGCATTACTGTATTTAGCCGCTTCCGGCGTTGGTTGTATTGGTATTGCAGATGATGATTTTGTTTCGTTGAACAATCTTCACCGGCAGGTATTGTTTTCTACGGAAGATATTGGAAAATCAAAAGTGTTGGTTGCGAAAGAGAAAATAAATCAATTAAATCCGGAAGTAAATATTGTAGGTTATCAGCAAAGACTAACCAATTTAAATGCCTTGAAAATCCTAAAGGAGTATGATGTAATTATTGACGGCACCGATAATTTTCCTGTGAAATATATGTTGAATGATGCCTGTGTTTTATTGGATAAACCATTGATTTATGGTGCTGTCTCAAAGTTTGAAGGCCAGGTTGGAATTTTAAATGTTGCTGATGAAAAAAAAATAAAATGCAACTATCGCGACTTGTTTCCCCAGCCACCAACTGAACATATTCTAAACTGCTCTGAAGAAGGTGTTCTGGGCACCCTGACCGGAATTATTGGTGCTATGCAGGCGAATGAAACCATCAAACTACTAACAGGAATTGGTGTTCCTTTAATTAATCAATTACTTATTTATAATTCACTCAATAACCAATCATATACCATTGAAATCACTGAAAATAAAAAGGCATATCATTCGCCTTTGGATGAGGAAGAATTTATAAAAATGGATTACGATTGGTTGTGTTTACCTGGTAAAAATATTAAGGTGATTGATGCTACCGAATTCCGAAAAATGCTTATTGACACAGATGCCTTGTTTATAGATGTCCGTGAAAATGATGAAAAGCCGGTTGTTAGTTTTAATCATGAAAAAATTCCACTTTCCCAATTTGAAAATGAAATGAAAAATATTAATCAAAATAGAATAGTATTGTTTTGCCAAACGGGTAAAAGAAGTTTACAAGCCGCGCAAATGCTCTTGAAAGATGGCGGAAAAGATAAAAAAGTTTATAGTTTAAAGGATGGCATTTTAAGTTTGCAGAATTAAATATTATATGGAAAAAAAGAAACCGAAAAATATTTTTCACGATGGAGCAATTCCTGCTTCACTGATAACTGAAAGCATTCAGCAGCACGCCTCTAAAACAAATATTGGCGCTCATAGTATTTTTTTGGGCCAGGTACGCGCAGATGAAATAAACGGTACAGCCATTGTTGCTATTGAATATACTGCTTATGAAGAAATGGCTTTGGAAAAAATGCATGAAATCCGCGAAGCCATTTTTTTAAAATATCCAATTACGTGCCTGCATGTACATCACAGTTTGGGAAAAGTGAGCGCCGGCGAAATAAGTTTGTTTGTTTTTGCATCTTCACCACATCGCAAAGAAGCGATTGAAGCGTGTAACGAAGTAGTGGAAAAAATTAAAAAAGAATTACCGGTTTGGGGGAAGGAACTTTTTGAAAACGAAAACTATCAATGGAAAGAAAATAGATAATGGTAAACATTACACATAAACAAAACACCTTGCGCAAAGCCATTGCTTCTGCAATTGTAAAAGTTTCCAAACAGGAAACGATTGATATGATTCAACAGCGCAAAGTCCCTAAAGGCGATGTGTTTGAATTCGCACGTGCTGCAGGTTTGCTCGCCATTAAAAAAACAAGTGATGTCATTCCTGATTGCCATCCATTGCCTGTTGAATATGCGTCAATCACTTATGACATTCATGATTTATCTATAAAAATTTCAGTTGAAATTCATACGATTTATAAAACCGGCGTTGAAGTAGAAGCCATGCATGGTGCTGCAGTTACGGCTTTGGTAATGTATGATATGTTGAAACCTATTGATAAGCAAATTGAAATTTCGAATATCAAATTAGAAAGCAAGCACGGAGGTAAATCGGATTTTAAACAAATTGCCAAAGGCAAACTTAAGTGTGCTGTAATTGTTTGTTCAGACCGTATTTCAAAAGGAGAGAAGCAGGATGTATCAGGGAAAGCTATTGTGAGAAACCTTGAAAAATTTGAAATTAATACCAGCGAATATAAAATTATTCCTGATGATTTCGACCTCATCCAGGAAGCGCTAAAAACATTGGTTGAACAAAATTTTGACCTGGTAATTTTTAGCGGAGGCACCGGTTTATCTGCACGTGATGTAACGCCGGACGCTATCTCACCTTTAATTGAAAAAGAAATTCCGGGCATTATGGAACACGCAAGAAATTATGGCCAGGAGCGCATGCCTTATTCGATGCTATCAAGAGGCGTTGCGGGATTTATTAAAAATACACTTGTTATTACCACTCCCGGCTCTGTAAAAGGAGCGACAGAAACTATTGACGCGCTCTTTCCCTACATTCTTCATTTGTTTGAATTGAATGATAATTCAGTTCATGAACAAAAAAGTCCTGATATTGGTCCGGGCCTGTAAAGGAAGTCCGACAGCACTAGGTTGGTAATAAAGATTTTGTGTGTCAGACAGGTCCCCTGATCATTAAAGAAGCATTATCTTTAATTAGAGAGGAAGAAACAAAAAGTGTGGAATAAACTAAATCATATTGGCGCCAATATTATAAGATTTAATACTGATTGAAATATATTCTTTACTTAAATTTTATGATTCACTTCTTGTTTTGGCTTTTCCTTGGCTTGTTCAAAGATTTCCACAACATTCCCCGTTAGTGGTAAAAAATAATCAAATATTTTTTAATTTTTTTATAACTTGTTTTGCTATTTTTTGTTGAGTTGAATAATTAGCACTTTCGAATCTTTTTAAAGGTATTTCATATCATTTTAAAACTCATTGACGATAAAACAAAAGACACGGCTTTATTTTGAATTAAAGTATTTTGCTTTGTGCATGGTTTTTGTAGAAGGTTCTTATTTAGTAGTTATTAAAAGTTGGCGATTAATAAAGGCAATTAAAAAGACCCATCTTTAAAAGTAAAAGTGTAAATTGTCTTTTATTATTCTTTTCGAATGTGAATAAAGGGATACATATTTTTCCTTTTACAAAAAAGTGATACCGCAGTGTTTATTTCTTCGTGCGGAATTTTTTTTCACGGTTATCCAAATCATTACGCATGGATTCAACATATCCAACATTGTGGCCTTTTTTAGTTTATGGGATTGCTGCCGTTTTATTGGTAGTGGTTATGTTGGTGGTTTCTTATTTTTTAGGCGAGCGTCATAAAGAACCTGCTACAGATGATGTTTATGAAGCCGGTATTGAAGCAACCGGAACTGCAAGATTACTTTTCCCAATTCATTTTTATTTGGTTGCCATGTTCTTTGTCATTTTTGATTTGGAAGTGGTATTCATAGTGGCATGGGCTATCTCGGTGAAAGCGATTGGATGGGCAGGTTTCATTGCTATATTAATTTTCATTTTGGTATTAATGTCTGTGCTGGTTTACGAATGGAGAATGGGCGCGCTGAACTTTGGGCCGTCTGGAAAAAATATTTTAAAAGCATATCATAAGAAAATAAAGGAATTAAGAAGTGGAACAACAGTAAACGAACCCCGTCTGACTGAGCCATCCGGGCAGGATTTATAGAAGATTTTAAATTTAATTTTCAATAACAATTTATAGTTATTAAAATTTCAAAGATTCAATAGGACCAAATAAATACTTAATAAATGAAATGGTGGACAACTAAAGCAAACGACCCAACAACTGTGGTAAATGGAAATAGTTCATTTGAAGAAACCGTTCAGCAATCGGTTGTATTAACGCGCATGGATGACTTGATAGCCTGGGGAAGACAGAATTCAATATGGCCTTTCAATTTTGGATTGTCATGCTGCTATGTAGAGATGGCAACGAGTATAACGAGTAAATACGACATCGCGAGATTTGGCGCTGAGGTGATTCGTGGTACGCCGCGGGAAGCAGATATGATGGTAGTGGCGGGCACTGTTTTTATAAAAATGGCGCCGGTAATAAAACGTCTTTATGAACAAATGATGGCGCCGCGTTGGGTGGTTGCCATGGGAGCATGCGCTTCTTCCGGAGGTATGTATGATATATATAGTGTAGTGCAGGGTGTAGATAAATTTATGCCGGTGGATGTATATGTGCCCGGATGCCCGCCCCGGCCAGATGCTTTTTTGGAAGGCATTATATTATTGAGAGACCAGGTTGGAAAAGAAAAGAGGCCCCTTAACTGGGTGATAGGGCCACAGGGAATTGTAAAGCCTCAAATGCCTTCGCAGAGAGATTTAAAACACGATGAAAGAATGAGAATGACTGAGATACGACCACCGGATACGGTTTGATTTAGAAAATGAATACTATAATAACAATAAAATTATACCAACAAATAATTATCTAAATAACCTTGAGTGCTGATGTCTGACCCAATCGACATAGTTTCCGAATTGAAAAATAAATTCCCTGATGCCATTCTCATGCTTCAGCCCACCAAAGATGAATTCCCAACTATATGGGTAGCTGCAGAAAATATTTTGAAGGTACTCGTTTTTCTGAAAAACGAAGTAGCGAATCCATACAAAATGTTGTATGATTTAACGGCAATTGATGAGCAGGCAAGAAATCATCGCGAAGGTCAACCAGAGAGCCGGTTCACGGTTGTTTATCAATTATTGTCTTTTACAAGGAACGATTATATCCGCGTGAAAGTGCCTTTGACTTCTGCGCAGCCTTCTCTTACTACTATCACTAAAATATGGCCTTCGGCTAATTGGTATGAACGCGAAGCCTATGATATGTTTGGAATCAATTTCGAAGGCCATCCGCATTTAACGAGGATATTAATGCCAGGCACATGGAAAGGTCATCCTTTGCAAAAATGCCATCCTGCCCGCGCTACAGAAATGGGACCTTTTCAATTGCCGGAAGACAAACAGGAAGAAGAGCAGAACATGCTCAAATTTAAACCGGAAGAATGGGGACTTGACCAGGCTACAGGTGATGAAGAATTCATGTTCTTAAATCTTGGGCCTCAACATCCGGGCACACATGGTATTTTAAGACTTGTGTTACAACTGGATGGTGAATCTATAGTGAACGTGGTTCCGGATATTGGTTTCCATCATCGCGGTGCAGAAAAAATGGGTGAGCGCCAATCGTGGCATACCTATATTCCATACACCGACCGGGTAGAATACCTGGGCGGTGTGATGAATAATTTTCCGTACGTGATGGGTGTGGAAAAGCTGGCCGGAATACCAATTCCTGACCGGGCGAAAGTGATAAGAATCATGTTGAGTGAGTTGTTTAGAATATCCAGTCACCTGGTTTGGTATGGCACCTTCGCGCAGGATTTGGGAATGATGACGCCCGTGTTTTTAACCTTTTACGACAGGGAAAAATTGTTTGATATCGTGCAGGCGATTACAGGTGACAGAATGCATCCTAACTGGTTCAGGATAGGTGGTGTAGCACAGGACCTTCCAATTGGATGGGAAAAATTAGTGCAGGATTTTATTAACTATTTCCCTAAGAGGTTAAGAGAATATGATAAGATGGTAATGAAGAACAGCATTTTCAAAGCGCGCACTGTTGGTATAGGAGTTTATACCACTGAAGAAGCCATTGAATGGGGTGTAACCGGTCCTGGATTGAGGGCTACAGGATTCGAATGGGATTTTAGAAAGAAACAACCTTATTCAGGGTATGAACAATTTGAGTTTGATATTCCGACTGCACAGAATGGCGATTGTTATGATAGGACCAAAGTGCGTGTGGAAGAAATGAGACAAAGCATACGCATTATTGAGCAATGCCTTCATAACATGCCGGAAGGGCCTTATAAATCTGACCACCCTGCAACTACGCCACCCATAAAAAAATATACATTACGGGATATAGAAACGCTGATTAATCACTTTTTAAATGTAACGTGGGGCCCTGTAATCCCGCCCGGAGAAGCCTTTTGCGGAGTGGAAGCCACCAAAGGGCATAACGGATATTATCTTGTTAGTGACGGAAGTACTAATTCATACAGGACAAGAATTCGTACACCTTCATTTCCGCACATGCAGTTTGTGCCACTGATAAGTAAGGGATATACGATAGCAGACTTGATGTCAATTTTAGGAAGTGTGGATTATGTGTTGTCTGATGTAGACCGGTAAAAAAATAATTTATGACGGATGAAAAAATCATATCGGAGAAGGCTATAAAAGAAATAGAGGAACTGTTTCATGATGTGCCCAAAAAAAGTGCGGCATGCATTGAAGCACTGAAAATTGTTCAGAAGCATCATCGCTGGGTGTCTGATGAAGCGCTGAAAGAATTAGCGACGATGTTGGACATGACGATTCATGAGCTCGACAGTATCGCTACGTTCTATAACATGATTTTTAGAAAACCAGTTGGCAGGCATGTGATTTTGCTTTGCAATAGTGTGAGTTGTTGGATTATGGGTTACGAAGAAATTCTTCACTATTTAGAGAACAAATTGTCTTTGAAATATGGAGAAACGACACCGGACGACAGGTTTACACTTTTGCCAATTCCATGCCTGGGAACGTGTGACCATGCGCCGGCACTCATTATAGATGAGGAACTGCACCGTGATTTGACGATAGATAAATTGGATAAAATTTTGGATGCCTATCAGTAAAATAAAAGATTGAAAAAGTTTAAACTTTTTTTCAACGCAATGATAAAAAATGGAACAACCATTAACGCAACATATTAAAAAGGATGGTTCGGTACTTTCTCTGAAAGAATATGAAAGTACAGGAGGTTACCAGGCTCTTAAAAAAGCATTGCAATCTACACCTGCTGAAATTATGGAGATTGTAAAAGATTCTAAGCTTAGGGGAAGAGGAGGAGCAGGTTTTCCAACAGGAATGAAATGGAGTTTTGGCCCAAAAGATGATGGTACACCCATAACCAAATACCTTATCGCGAATGGAGATGAGATGGAGCCAGGCACCTTCAAAGACCGGCTATTGCTGGAAGGCAGCCCTCATCAATTGATAGAAGGAATGATTATTAGTGCTTATGCCTTTCAGGCCAATATCAGTTATATATTTTTGAGATGGGCTTATCACGTAGCTGCAGAAAGAGTAACAGTGGCACTTAAAGAAGCTTACGATGCGGGCTATCTCGGAAAAAATATTGCAGGAAGTAATTACAGTCTGGAGATGCATCTTCATACCAGTGTGGGCAGATATATGTGTGGCGAGGAAACGGCTTTGCTCAATGCACTCGAAGGTAAAAGAGCCAACCCGAGAAATAAACCACCATTCCCCCAAGTGAGCGGGCTTTTCGGTAAACCCACTATCGTTAATAATGTAGAAACCTTGTGTAACATTCCTCATATCATCGCTCATGGTGCAGAATGGTATCTTGGTATCAGGAAATCCCCGGGTGGTGGGGGCACTAAGTTGTACGGCGCAAGCGGCAAGGTAAAGACCCCCGGTATTTGGGAATTGCCTTTGGGCACGCCGCTTCGCGAAATAATTGAAGTACATGCGGGTGGGATGATGGATGGTTATAAATTCCGTGGTGTCTTACCCGGTGGTGCTTCTACCGATTTTTTGACAGAAGAACACCTTGATGTGGCCATGGATTTTGAAGAAGTTACTAAAGCCGGAAGCCGGATGGGAACGGGCACTGTTATTGTTTTGGATGATAAAACCTGCCCGGTAGGAATGTGCCTGAACCTGGAAAAGTTTTTTGCCCAGGAATCTTGCGGATGGTGTACGCCTTGCCGGGAAGGTTTACCGTGGACAGCAAAAATTTTGCAGGGATTGGAAATGGGGCAGGGAAAAATGGAAGACATAGACCACTTGATTTATCAAACGCATTACAATGCTCCGGGAAATACTTTTTGCGCTTTGGCACCGGGAGCAATGGAACCTTTACAAAGTGCCTTAAAATATTTCAGGGAAGATTTTGAAAAACATATACATGACCACAGGTGTGGGTATAAGGAGCACAATTAAAAATTACGAATTAAAAATTACGAATTAGGATTTGAAAGCTCAATGCTGAAGGCTCAACAACAAACGCTTCAATATATAAACTTTAATCATGGCTAAAATATTTATAGAAGATATAGAATACGAAGTGCCGGATGGTAAAAATATGCTAGAGGTTTGCTTGTCTCTTGGATTTAACCTTACTTATTTTTGCTGGCATCCTGCGTTGCATTCCGTGGGCGCCTGCCGACAATGTGCGGTAATGAATTATAAGGATGCAGATGATAAACGAGGAAGGTTGACAATGGCATGTATGCTGGCGGCGACAAACAATTCACGTATTTCCATAGAAGCCGCACACGCACATGATTTTCGTGCGGGAAACATTGAATCGCTGATGATTAATCATCCGCATGACTGTCCCGTTTGTGATGAAGGAGGGGAATGTCATTTACAAGATATGACGTTAATGTCGGGGCATAATTATAGAAGATATCGCTTTAAAAAAAGAACACATTACAACCAATACCTCGGGCCGTTTGTTAATCACGAAATGAATCGTTGTATTCAATGTTATCGTTGTGTAAGATTCTATAAAGATTATGCAGGAGGAAAAGATTTAGATGTATTTGCTTGTCATGATGATGTTTATTTTGGCCGCAGTGAACCTGGAATTTTAGAAAATGAATTTAGCGGAAATCTCGTAGAAGTATGTCCCACAGGAGTTTTTACTGATAAAACACTGAAGCAACATTATACACGCAAATGGGACCTTACCAACGCTCCATCTATTTGCCATCAATGTGGGCTGGGTTGCAATATTTTAGCAGCAGAAAGATATGGTACTATCCGGAGAATACTCACAAGATATAATGGAGATGTAAACGGTTATTTTCTTTGCGACCGTGGAAGGTTTGGGTATGAATATGTGAATAGTAAAAAGAGAATTTTATATACCGCAAAAAAAGAAAACAATCAGCATACAATCTTTGATAAAAAAATTATTCTAGGTGAGATAAAAGAAAAAATTGCTTCAGGTAAAAAAGTGGTGGGAATCGGTTCGCCAAGAGCTTCGTTAGAATCAAATTTTGTGTTGAATGAATTAGTAGGCGATGCGAATTTTTATGCAGGTATTTCAAACACCGAAGGAAATCTTTTAAAACAAATCATTTCTATTTTAAAGGATGGAAAAGTAAAGACACCTTCTTTGGCGGCAGCAAAAGAATATGATGCTGTATTTATTTTAGGTGAAGATGTCACCAATACAGCACCAATGCTGGCGCTTTCTCTGAGGCAGGCGGCTAAAACCAAACCCAATAAGGAAGCGCTCAAAATAAATATTCCTGTATGGAATGATGCTGCAACACGCGAAGTAGTTCAGGATGCTGCCGGACCGTTTTATATCGCTACCACACACGCTACAAAGCTTGATGAAATTTCCACTCAATCTTATTATGAACACCCTGATAACATTGCCAGGCTGGGATTTGCGGTAGCTCAACGAATCAATAATCAATTACAATCTATCACAGGTTTAGACAACGAAACAGAAACGCTCGTCGCCAATATTGCAGATGCTTTGCTCGCTGCTGACAAACCGTTAATCGTTTCAGGGACCAGTTTGTATAATGAAGGCATCCTGCAAGCAGCGGCCGATATTTCTTATGCGTTAAAAGATAAAGGAAAAGATGTTGGCTTGATTTATACAGTGCCGGAAGCCAACTCAATGGGATTGACTATGCTGAGCAACCATTTTCTTGATGATGCAATTGAAGGAGCAGCAAAAGAACAAATAGATACAATTCTTATTTTAGAAAATGATTTATATCGAAGAGCCGACAAAAATAAAATAGAATCATTTTTAAAAAATCGCAATAATAAAATTGCTTTGGATTCATTGGAAAATCAAACCACTCAGAATGCTGACTATATTTTGCCGGCAGGCACATTTGCTGAATCTGATGGTACGATTGTAAACAATGAAGGACGTACACAACGTTTTTATCAGGTACATGTTCCTAAAAATGAAGTAAAAAGTAGTTGGGCATGGTTAGACGAATTAAAAAATGCTCACCGAAACTTTGATGTGGTAGTAGCTGCAATGATTCAAAAATTTCCTGAATTGAAGGCTATCGAAGCAGTAGCGCCATCGGCTGATTTCAGGGAAGGGACGCAAAAAATACCAAGAGAAACGCATCGCTTTAGTGGCAGAACAGCAATGAATGCGAATATACATGTAAGCGAACTAAAGCCACCATTAGATTACGATTCACCATTATCTTTTACAATGGAAGGCTTCCAGGGAATTCCGCCTGCACCGGATACGCCTTTCTATTGGGCACCGGCATGGAATTCTGTGCAGGCAATTAATAAATACCAGATTGAAGTTGGCGGACCACTTCAGGGAGGAAATCCCGGCAAAAGATTGCTGGAACCTTCTGATGAGAACAAAGGAAATTATTTCCAAAAAATCCCGGATTCTTTTGAAAAAAAAACAGGAGAATGGCTGGTAGTTCCTTTTTACCACATTTACGGTTCTGATGAATTAAGCGCTCACAGCCCTGCACTGGCTCAAAGAATTCCTAAGAGTTATATCGCATTGAATGAAAATGATGCAAAGAATGTGGGTGCTTCAAAAGAAGGTGATATGGTAGTAATTAAGTTCGGTGAAAAGGAATTGTCGTTACCTGTGAAGTACGAAAACACTTTGCGTTCGGGGATAGCAGGATTACCAAAAGGATTGAAAGAAACAGAAGGATTAAGTTATCCTTTTTGGATGAAAATAAAATAAGAATAAAATAAATTTTAAACAATGAGTGAAACCTTAACACACATAATTATCCTCGTGGTAGTGCTACTGGGCACGGTAACCATCGCCGCGGGATTGATATGGGTAGAAAGAAGAATGCTCGCTGTTTGGCAGGAGCGTTACGGCCCTAATCGTGTAGGGCCTTTTGGTCTTTTACAGGTAATGGCGGATATGATTAAAATATTTTTTAAAGAAGACTGGATACCAAAATTTGCAGATAAGGGGATTTTCATTATTGCGCCTACTATCATTATGATTGTGATATTACTGAGTTTCGCAATTATTCCGTTTGCACCGGGTATAGTAGTTGCTGATTTAAATATTGGTATTCTTTTTTTTCTGGCAATGTCCTCTCTGGGTGCTTATACCACGGTACTCGCAGGATGGGCATCCAATAATAAATACTCTCTTTTGGGTGGTGTGCGTGGCGCGGCTCAGATGATTTCGTATGAAGTTTTTATGGGATTGTCATTGATGGGGGTTGTGATGCAAACAGGTTCATTTAATATGACGGAAATAGTAATGGCGCAAAAGCACGTTTGGTTTGTAGTACCTCAATTTATTGGGTTTGTAATATTTTTTATTGCCGGCATAGCAGAGACACATCGTCTTCCCTTCGACCTTCCCGAGGCAGAAAGTGAATTGATTGCAGGCTATCATTCAGAATATTCAGGTATGAAATTCGGGATGTTTTTTGTGGGTGAATATTTGGGAATTACCTTGGTGTCAGCGCTTATTACCACCTTGTTTTTCGGTGGTTGGCTGGGTTGGTCATTTCTTCCGCCCATTGTTTGGTTTTTGATAAAAATGTTTGCGTTTATTCTCGTGTTCGTACTGCTTCGTGCATCGTTGCCCAGGCCGAGATACGATCAGTTGATGTCGTTCGGATGGAAGATTTTATTGCCTTTGGCATTGTTGAATTTATTGGTCACCGGTGCATTGATTTTGTATTATCAATAATGAAGAAAAATAAATAAAATATAGAATGGTAAATAGTAATCTTTTAAAAAAATAATTATGCTAAGCAATATCAGATCCATGTGGCTGGTTTTTCTACACATGTTCAAAAAAAGAGTAACCATCGAATATCCTGAAAAGAAAGCCTACCTGGCCCCAAGATGGAGAGGAAGAATTGTATTGAGTCGCGACCCGGATGGAGGAGAACGATGCGTAGGTTGCTATCTCTGCGCAGCCGCATGCCCTGTAGATTGTATTTCATTGCAGGCTACAGAAGATGAAAATGGAAGGCGTTATCCTGAGTTTTTCAGAATTAATTTTTCACGGTGTATTTTTTGCGGCTATTGCGAAGATGCCTGTCCTACGAATGCAATTCAACTAATACCGGATTTTGAAATGGGTGAATACAATCGTCAAAACCTGGTGTATGAAAAAGAAGACCTTTTAATAGATGGACAAGGAAAATATCATGGATACAATTATTATAAAGTAGCCGGCGTGGCCGTAGGAGTAAAAGGAAAAGGAGAAGGAGAAAGTGAAGACCCCCCGGTGGATATTAGAAAGTTGATTCCGTAGTGAAGGCTGGAGGCTGAATGCTAAAGGCTGAATGCTAAATTTATTTACAGTAAACGAACTTTTAATTAGTATTTTTATTTAGAAGTTAAACGCAGAAGGCGGAAAGCTCGAAGGTCACAATTCTTAATTTTTAATTTTTAATTTTTAATTCTTCTATGACCATCATTTTTTACATAGCCTCTATCATTGCCATCATTGCAACAGCGATGGTGGTGACGGGGAAAAATGCTATCCATGCATTATTATACCTGGTCGTGTCTTTACTTTCTGTCTCTGTTATATTTTTTATTTTAGGTGCACCCTTCGTGGCGGCTTTGGAAGTAATTGTTTATGCAGGCGCGATTATGGTGTTGATTGTTTTTGCCATTATGATGCTGAATCTCGGTAAAGCATCTGTAAAAAATGAGAAAGAATGGTTTAGCATTAAAGCGTGGATAGGCCCGGGCATATTATGTCTTATACTTTTGACTGAATTTATTTATGTAGTTTATAGCGCACAATTTGTAGAAAATAACATGACTGTAATTGGCCCGCAGCAAGTAGGTGTATCATTATTTGGTTCGTATGTTTTAGGTGTTGAACTAACCGCTATGTTGCTGATGGCAGGTATAGTAGGCGCTTTTCACATAGGCAATGAAAGACAAAAAGAACATCATAGATTTTTACAAAAAGAAAACGAAGTATGATGCAAATATCAATGAATATGGGTTTGTTATTGGCAGCCATTTTATTCCTGTTGGGATTAATTGGTGTTTTAACGCGACGTAATATTTTATTCGTTCTGATGTCATTGGAAATAATGCTGAATGCTGCAGGATTGGCTTTTGTAGTAGCCGGCGCACACTGGATGCAGTCAGACGGGCAGGTAATGTTCATTTTTATTTTAGCGATGGCTGCTGCAGAAGTTTCGGTAGGACTTGCATTGATTTTGCAAATGCATCGTCAGCACAAAACGGTTGATACGAATGTTTTGAACGTATTAAGAGATTAAAAAAATAGAATCTAGTTTACAGATAAAAACAAAGTATGGATAGCTTTCATTTTCTTTGGTTGGTTCCTTCACTGCCTTTGTTCAGTTTTTTGTTCCTGGCGCTATTCGGGTCAAAAATTTCTAAAAGGGCAGTAGGAATGGTAGCTACTGCATCTGTAGGTATCTCTTGCCTGCTCACACTTTGGATTGGTATTACTTTTTTAACTTCACCACCGACAGGCCACTTTTTTCAACAAAGTTTATGGACATGGTTTGATGTTGGAGGCTTTAATCCTTCCATCGCATTTTATCTCGACCCGCTTTCTTTGGTTTTTATATTCGTAGTTACGTTCGTTGGTTTTCTTATTCATTGGTATTCCATGGAATTTATGGAAACAGAGGAAGGCCATGTACGGTTCTTTGCTTACATGAATTTATTTATTTTTTCCATTCTGGTGTTGGTGCTCGCTGATAATCTTTTATTGTTGTATTTAGGATGGGAAGGAGTAGGATTATGCAGCTTTTTACTCATCGGCTTCTGGTATAAGGATAATGTAAATTGTTATGCAGCACGAAAAGCATTTATCGTAACACGCATCGGCGATACCGCCATGTTGCTCGGATTATTTTTATTAGTAAAAGATTTTCATACGCTTGATATTGCTGCTATAATGACTACAGCGCCCGGAACGTGGACGCCCAGAGCCAACCAGGCATTTTGGGTTACCATACTTTTATTAGGTGGCGCTGTGGGCAAGTCTGCACAGCTTCCTTTGCAAACCTGGTTGCCCGATGCAATGGCTGGCCCAACGCCTGTGAGCGCATTGATACATGCGGCTACAATGGTCACCGCCGGAGTTTATCTCATTGCACGCACTCATGTATTGTACGACCTTGCACCTGTGGTGCAAACCATTGTGGCTATTGTTGGTGCAGCCACTTTATTAATTGCCGGGTTTAGTGCACTTGTTCAAAATGATATCAAAAGAGTACTGGCTTATTCTACCATTAGCCAGATTGGATATATGTTTCTTGCTTTAGGCGTAGGCGCCTGGTCGGCAGCGGTTTTTCATTTTATGATACATGCCTTTTTTAAGTCATTACTATTTCTAAGTGCGGGCGCTGTTATTTTAGCAATGGACCATGAGCATGATATGTTTAAGATGGGCGGATTAAGAAAAAAGATGCCAGTGGTTTTCTGGACATTTCTTTTTGGAGCAGGAGCGCTGGCGGCAATCCCCTTAATCACTGCGGGTTTTTACAGTAAAGACGAAATATTATTTTATGCAATGGCTTCTACAAAAGGAAGTGTTTGGTTGTGGCTTGCAGGGTTTGTCGGAGCATTCCTAACGGCGCTTTATACTTTCAGAATGGTGTTCATTACTTTTTTTGGTGTGCAAAAAAAAGAGATTACTTATATGCCTGGCAACCGCATAAAAATCCCATTGATAGTGTTGGGAATTTTATCATTGATAGCCGGGTTCATCGAACTGCCACATTCTTTTGGTCACTTTGTACCTTTTTCAGATTTCGTAAATACTATATTTCCTAAAGTGCAATTGGCAGGGGGAATGGAGAATATGGAATGGACTTTACAAATTATTACAGCAATTATAGCCTTACTGGGCGTGTATGTGGCATGGCAGTTTTATATTAAAAAACCACAACTGCTTTATCATTTTAAATCCACAGGCGCAGGAAAGAGTTTGTATAATTTTCTATTCAAAGGATGGCAGTTCGATTTACTTTATGATACTCTTTTTGTGAAACCTGTAGTATGGCTTTCAAAAATAGATAAGAGAGATTTTGTGGATAGAATTTACGAAGGCATTGCCGGATTTAATTTGTTTTTAAATAAATCTTTAAGCAAAACCCAAAATGGAAATATCAGAACTTATGTATTCGGAGTAGTATTGGGAGCGGTAGTAGTGTTAACGATTATTTTATTCTTATGATACTTGTATATCTTATTATTATTCTCATGTTTGGCGGCCTGCTTACGTGGATAGTAGGTAAAAGGAATCCGCTTGCCTGCAGGTGGATTTCCTTGTTGGCGGTACTTACAGACCTCGTAATCATCGTCGCTTATTGGATTAGTATTTATGATAAAGTAGAAATAACCTCTAAGCAATCATGGTTAGTGGATATTCAGACGCAATGGATTCCACAATTTGGTGTTACTTTTCATTTTGCAATGGATGGATTGAGCCTGCTCATGACAGTGCTTACTTTATTTTTGGGCGCATTGGCTGTAATTGTTTCCTGGAAGGAAATCAATGAACGTGTTGGCTTTTTTCATTTTAATATGTTGTGGCTTCTTGCAGGAATATTAGGCGTTTTCCTTTCTGTGGATATGTTATTGTTTTATTTCTTTTGGGAAGTAATGCTAGTGCCTATGTATTTTATTCTTGCGATTTGGGGCCATGAAAACAGGAAATATGCAGGAATGAAATTCTTTCTGTTTACGCAGTTGAGCGGCCTGCTGATGCTGATTGCCATCATTGGTTTATATTTTATTCATGGCAACAATACCGGGCAATATACTTTTGATTATTTTGCCTTGATTGGAACTTCATTTTCAGGAACAACCGGATTTTGGTTAATGTGTGGTTTCTTAATTGCTTTCCTGGTAAAGCTTCCGGCATTACCTTTTCATAGTTGGCTTCCGGATGCTTATACACAATCACCTACCGGAGGAAGTGTGATATTAGCTGGGTTGATGTCTAAAACAGCCGCCTATGGAATATTGAGATTTGTACTTCCTTTTTTCCCCGATGCTTCGCAGGTTATTGCCCCCGTAATTATTATAATAGGAATAGCAGGAATTTTATATGGTGCTAAATTGGCTTATGCTCAAACAGACCTGAAACGCATGATTGCATTTTCGAGCCTGAGCCACATGGGCTTTATCCTCGTGGGCATTTTTTCTTTCCAGGCTTTGGCTTACCAGGGAACTGTTATAGAAATGATTGCACATGGCATTAGCATCAGTGCCTTATTTATTGTCGCGGGTGCTATCAATGCGAGAACAGGCAGCAGGGACATGAATCAAATGGGAAGATTTTGGGAACAGATTCCAAAGATGGGAGGCATCACACTCATATTTGTTTTGGCTACTCTGGGTTTGCCGGGGCTGGGAAATTTTATTGCGGAATTCCTTATTCTCGCCGGCGCTTTTCAAACAAATATGGTATTGGCCATTATTGCCACACTCGGGTTGGTAGCCTCTATGATTTATGCATTGGTTATTTTGCAAAAAATATTCCAGGGAGAAAGAAAAAAAGAATGGACACTTTCAGATTTCTCTGCCAGGGAACTCACAGTGATGGGTAGCCTGATTATCGCTATTGTTTGGCTGGGTATTTATCCTCAACCCGTTATCAAAACAGTGCAACCGGTGATTAACAATATGAAAATGCAGGATGATGCATTTTATTATGAAAACAGGTATCAACCCGAAAACTATAATTCATCGGAAGTGATATCACAGTCAGGTATAGACGAATATGCCTCGGGAGGAAATATAATTTTTAATCAATCTTCAGCGCTGCCTGTTAAGGAAATATATACAGAACCGTCTGCAGCTACCAAGAGGGGTGCGATTTTGTTTCACAGTACGGAAACGCCCTATCCAGTAACAGTCGGATCTGATGGCGGTCTTATTGAAATGCATCCAACGAATATGTTCAATTATCAACTGGTATATCATTCTTCATCATCTAAAAAAGGAGGTGTAAAATGATAAAAGCCTCTGACTTGTGTTTATTGCTTCCTCAAATTATTGTTGCAGTGGCAGCTATAATTGTGATGTTGTCAATTGCAATAAAAAGAAGCCATCTTTTTTCATATATTTTTACATTGGTAGCTCTTGCGATTGCTTTCATTTCAATATACTATGTGCCTGCTGAAACTTCAGCAACTTCTTTATTTGTTATAGACGGCTTTGGCCTGTTCATCACCGGCCTCATTATTTGTGCTGCATTCATTGTAACATTGATGTCGTATCATTATCTAAAGGTGCAGGAAATTAAAAGCGAAGAATATTATATCCTGCTACTCCTCGCCACATTGGGTTCTGTAACTATGGTGATTAGCAGTCACTTTATTTCATTTTTTCTTTCCCTGGAAGTGCTGAGTGTTTCGTTGTTTGCATTGATTGCTTATTTAAAAAGAAAAGATTTTGCAATTGAATCTGGGATTAAATACCTGGTACTTGCTGCTGTTTCTACTTCGTTCCTGTTATTTGGAGTTGCATTAATTTATGCAGAAACCGGCCACATGGATTTAGCCGGCATTAGCGCAGCAACTACAGCTAATACTTCGGAAGGATTTTTATTGGTGGCCGGTTTGGCTCTTGTAATAGTAGGGATTGGATTTAAAATGGCGCTCGTTCCATTCCATCTCTGGACACCCGATATTTATTCTGGCGCATCAGCGCCTGTATCTGCGTTTGTAGCTACTGTATCAAAAGGCGCAACATTTGCATTTTTACTCAGGTTATTTTATGGTATTGGCGGACTCAAAAATGAAAGTACATGGTTGTCCTTCGCTGTGATAGCAGCAGCATCCATGCTTATTGGAAACTGGCTGGCGTTGAGACAACAAAATATTAAAAGGCTTTTGGCGTATTCTTCCATCTCGCACCTGGGATATATGATGGTTGCTTTTTTAGCAATGAATCAAACAGGAGTAAATGCGGCAGCATTTTACCTCGTTGTTTATTTTGTAAGTATGCTGGCGGCCTTTGGCACCGTCATTTATCTTTCAGACAAAAATGGTGAAGCCATTAATGTGGAAGATTACCGTGGTTTATTTTGGAGAAAACCTTTACTGGCGGCTGTTTTCACTGTTGTTTTATTATCACTTGCAGGAATCCCGCTGACGGCTGGTTTCCTGGGTAAATTTTATTTGCTTACTGCAGGTGCCAGCGCAGGAATCTGGACAATGATGATTATCCTGGTAGTTTCCAGTGCTATAGGCTTGTTCTATTATTTAAGAGTTGTAGCCATCATGTTTTCCGGCAAAAAAGAAATCGCACCTGAAGCCGCTCCAACTCCTCTAACACTTATCGGAGAAAGTTCCTTTCCACTAAAATTAATTTTAGGAGTACTATTTATTTTGTTGCTATGGTTTGGAATATATCCTTCTTCGTTGCTGAGTGTTTTACAACAAATGATAAGCGGGATATTTTAAAACGTGAATTTTTAGTCATTATTGTCCCGGTAGAATTCCATACAAAATGCTGAGATGCTGTATGTGCTTGCTTTTCCATTCTCCGAAGAGGAGTGACAGGAGGTAAGGCTAAAATAGTCGGACGAAAATCATACTATAAGACCGCTATCACGCTAATAAAATTGAAAAGTAATTTATTTCGCAGGATGATTTTATTTTTTCGCATAAAAAATCCTTAGTGCCTTAGTGGCAAAAAAATTCAGGCATTGATTTTTAAACTTTCATTTGAGATATATTTTAATGAAATCAATAAAAAACCAATAGTTACAATAATTCTGAACATGATAGCATAGACAGTTTTATGCTCATAGATTCCGCCGGAATAAATATGTATCCCCAAACCGATAAATGTAATGACGATTTGTATGGGAGGAATCTCAAAGAACGTGTAGCAGCGTTAATTAAAATTGCTCATCCAGAATCATCGTGAAAACTCCGGCAGGGTGCATACCTGTATTTCAAAATGAATAAGCAATTGGTTTGATTAGGTGTTTGCCAAACTAATACTTTCAAATGCAAAACCCAGTCAAAAATATAAAGTATTAAGTTAATTTAGTTTTCTGATAATTCTTTATTTTTCTATATAGATAATACTTTGTCTTGATATTCTATTAAGTCAGGATTTGAGTTAGGTTGTAAAGTAAATCTGTACATTTAAAATTTTACTACAAATCTTTCCTCTTAAATTTCCTTAGCGAAATCATCAATGGGAAAATGATCCAGATTGTTAATCCCAGGAAAGAAAGAATGATGCCTGTACTATTTCCAAAAAATTCACGAAATACAGCGCCCGTGTAGCCCATCAATGCAGAAATATCCATTTGTAATAGTATCTGAATGCGGCCAAGATCAATGGGATTTAAAAAACTAAAAGCGATCATTATTTTTTCCAAAGGATAGTCCTGGAATTGGAATAAAAAGAATAAAACCAATGCATCGAAAATAAGTGAAAAATAAAGCCAGAGTAAAATTGACAATCCAATTCCTTTTGCTTTATCGCGTGTAAGACCTGCCGCCAGCATAGCTATGCTTACAAAAACAACGGTTAAGAAAAGTCCCATGGCTATCATCATAAATCCGGTAGCATCGGCATTATACAATAAAATGGGAATACCGGCACCGATAAAAAAAGCCAGGCAAAGCGAGAGGGATAAACCACTGAACAGGCTTAACCAGATCGTTCTTCTTTTTAATGGCTGGCTTACGAGCAATTCGATAAATTCAGAACTATTATAAATATAGATAGTTGAAAAAATAATACAGATCAACGGAACAATAATCAAAATTATATTTAATAAACTGAGTAATCCTTTTGCAGTATTGTTTTCAAGATTGAAAACACTCATAGATATTACCAGCAATAATGCAGTATAGATCAGTACGATTTTATTCTGAACAATATCAACGATCACATATTTTAATAATTTTTTCATAATTGTGTTTCTTGTGCGACCATTATTTTTGCAATTGCTCTTGATAATTTCACTTCCCCGGTTTCTTCCTTTAATGCGGAAAGTTTTTTATGAAATAATAATTTCCCTTCCTGCATATAAAAAACTTCTGTTATCAGATCATCAAGTTCACTCAACACATGCGAAGTGATTAATATCAATTTGCCATTTTGTTTTTCTTGAATTATTTTTTGTTTTAATTTTTCTGAAGAAAGCGGATCAAGCCCGGCTGTTGGTTCATCAAGAATTAAAACATCTGGATTGAACATAAAAGCTAACGCTGCACTCACTTTTTGTGTGGTGCCTCCGCTAAGTGTCCGCATTTTCTTCTGCAAAATATCTTTTAACCCAAAACTTTTTACGAGTTCCTCGTCAGGATCTTTGTCAATACCTTTTCTGATGTCTTTCATCATGTCAATAACATGAGCAGTGGTCATATTTTCAGGATAGCGTCCAATCTGAGGCATATAACCAACCTGGCTGCGGTACATCCATTTGTTGGTAATGAGTTCGTTATTAAAATGTATAGAGCCACTATCAGGGACTACCATTCCCAACAATGATTTTATCAAGGTTGTTTTTCCACAACCGTTTGGGCCGAGCAAAGCAATGCATTCTCCTTTTGAAAATGTTACGGATACATTATCCAGCGCTTTTAGTTTTCCGAATTTCTTGGTTATATTTTTAGCAACTATCATAATTTCAAGGGCCTCATTAAGGGTGTTTCATCTTTCAGGTTTTCCGGAGTGATACCCGGTAATATTTTTTCACTTTTATCTAATAAAGAAACGATAAGGCTTCTGAAAAGCATCAGGGCAGCCGGATTACTATCAATGATCATCGAATACATGCTTACGGGATGATAGGGCACATCGCCGATATTATCACGATTAATATCATATCCTTCATATTTATCCCAATAATTTCCGTTAAAAGTATTTTGCACGAGTGAACCATTGGTTCCAATGTCAAAAGTGTTTCCTAAGAAATTATTTTCAGTGATTGTATTATCGAGACTGCTTGCCGAAATCTTGATAGCCCATCCATTATTTGAAAAAGTATTTTTGAAAATATTATTTCGGTTGCAGCCCTCCATTTGTATAGCTGTTGTGTTGTGCGAGAAATGATTCCCTGAAATATCGGCATCTGTTATTTCTTTCAAAAGGATACCGTAAGCCGCGCCGCCCCAGTTATCAAGAAAAAAATTATTGTACATCTGTATTTGATGCGTAAACATCACAGCTACGCCGGATTCATTATTTTCAAAGATGTTACTGATGTAAGTGTCATGATGCGAAAACATAAAATGGATTCCATAGCGTATGTTGTCGTGGCTCCTGTTTCGCCATACCAGTGAATTAGTCACAAATTCAAAATACAGTCCATCGCGATGTCCCGAAATATCATTGCCTATAATAAGCAAACTATCCGATCTCCAGCAATGAATACCATTGCCGCTTTGTACTTCATCGGTAGCGTACGATTTTATCTGGTTGTTTTTTATAGTGCAGTTGCTGCTGTGCTGGCTATATATTCCGAAATTGGTATCATCCAGTTTATTATTAATAACACTTACTTTGTAGCTGTCTTCAATAAGTACTCCGGCAAGATCCTGTGTTTCTGCCCGTCCTCCATTTATTATTTTAAAACCATCGAGCACCGCACCATCGGCATGAATGGTAAAAATGCCGCTCTTTTTTTCTCCATCTATTACCGGATATTGTAAACCCTTTACATAAATTTTTTTATTGATCGTAATGTCATGCTCTTTATAATGTCCGGGATCTACTAACACTGTATCACCAATAATTGCTGCGTCTATTCCTTTTTGTACAGAGGTGTAGGGTTTGTTTTTGCCGACATGTATGGTGCCCGCTTCCGTTTTAATATAAGCGGAAAACAAAAAAATAAACATCGAAAATTTTGTAATGGTCTTCATTATTCGGTATCATATAATTTCTGTAATGTTATTTCATTTCCCTGCACTTTTTGCTGAGTCATTTTTAGAGCTTCTTTGTTTTCAAAAGCAGCGGTATTTCCTCCCATAGGCGTATGAAGCTCATTGCTTTCAAGTAAAAATACATGGTCAGCATCAATAAAATTATGAGGGTTCATAAAGTTTACAAAATAGACGTGCTTAATAATATTGCTGTCAATATTTTTTTTCCTGAAAGTGGCAAAGCAATGTGTGTCATCAAACTTATATACTTTTCCCTTATCAGTGATTATTTCTGCGCCGAAATTTCTGTCGGCAAACGACATTTTACAAAAATCACAGGCATCTGTTCCGATCCTGATAGGCTGGGGACCACTATTACAGGATATCATTCCCAACAGTAAAACAACAAATATTGATAAAATTGATTTTTTCATTTTGTTTTATTTAATTCTATTTGATTTTATTTTTTTGAACCATGGAATTAAAAGCGCTATTAAGAGCAATAATCCTACTAAGATAAATAACCATCCTCCTATATCAGGGACGGAATACGCGCCAAAATTTAATAATTGTTTATATCCAATTAACGGAGGCTGATAAGCCATTCCAGACACCTGTATGGGTGCTTCGGGATTAAGCTCGTGCCCGTACGCATATTCCCATCGCCAGAAATCAACCATGGCTACAATTCCAAAGATTACAAATAAAGTAAACAGACCCGTGAGCCATTTTTTCTTTTTCTGCAAAGCCACAATAAAACAAAGCAACGCAAAAAAACCAACGATATAGGGTAATACGGTAAACTCGATAAAATCTTTCGTATGCAAGGTCTTCATACCAATGTAATGATTAAGACCATTGATAATATCTACATTACCGGCAAGTTTATGCGGATACATTTTTAACACCAATCCCTCCGGATACTGAGGGCAGCCAATTGTATTTGCCAAAGTGGTACGAATAAAACGGCTATCAACAAAATCCCGCTTATAAAAATAAGTATTTTTTGCAGGGGTGAAAGATTATTGTTTTTCATTTTCTGTTTTTTTTTAACCGACACTTTGCTGGCTTCATAATACATATGAGTGTTTGCAGTGCCAGTTGGCAGGACAGTTTATTTTCCAGGAGGCAACAACACCTCGTCTATTATATATATTATGCCATTGGACGCTGGTATAGTGCTTATAATATGCGCTTTGCCATTCAGCGTCACTTTACCATTGTTAACGCTCACTTTTAGATTGTCTCCATTTACCATATTAAGTGTTTGTCCGTCTTTGAAGTAATCTGGTTGCAAAGCAGACACAAAAACATGGTATTGTAAAATATTTATTAAATCATCTTTCTTGTCGTCTTTCATTAACCCTTCTACAGTTCCTTTTGGTAATTTATTAAAGGCTTCGTTAGTAGGTGCAAAAACAGTGAATGGTCCGGCATTTGAGAGAGAGCTTACCAGGTCTGCCTGTTTTAATGCAGCTACAAGAGTGGTATGGTCCGGAGATGACATGGCCACTTTTACGACATCTTTTTGTGAAACATCATCTTTCACATTTTCCTGTCCGCCTGCAGTGGCGTTTGCTTCTGTAGTTGTTGAAGCTCCGGTTGTTTTATCACTACTGCTATTACAGCTTAGTAAAGCAGCAAATAAAAACATGGATGACAGTATTAGAATCTTTTTCATGAAATGTATTTTATTAATTTTTTATTCAAATCTTGCTAAAGGCATTTGGTTAAAAATCAACAGGCCATAATGGCCTGTTGATTTTTAACAGAGCTATTTAGTTTTAATGCTGTCATCCAGAGCAGCCTCACCGGGAGCATCGGAGTTTTTTCCTAAGCTAAACGAGATAGGCACATTGGAACCTTTTGGAGAGACTCTTATATATCCCTGCATTTCCTGGTGAAGGGCGCTGCAGAAATCAGTACAATAAAAAGGATACATTCCTGAAACGTCGGGGGTCCATTTCAAAGTTTGTGTTTCGCCGGGCATTACCAGCAATTCTGCAGTATTTGCATTTCGTACGGCAAATCCGTGTGGAACATCCCAGTCCTGCTCCAGGTTGGTTAGATGGAAATACACATCATCACCAACTTTAACTCCTTCAATATTGTCAGGTGAGAAGTGAGAGCGAATCATAGTCATATATACATCCACCCTGTTTCCGGTACGAACCACTTTTGATTTTCCTTCCCCCATAGTTACGTACGGATTTTTATTATCTTCTATCTTGTATATTTTCACAGAATTTTTTGCAATCAGTTCCGCGGGGACAGCCTGCCCATAGTGCGGTTCCCCAATACTTGGATAATCGGAGAGCAATTTCATTTTATCTCCACTGATGTCAAATAGCTGTGTTGCCTGTGCCAATTCCGGCCCTGTTGGTAAATAGCGGTCTTTAGTAATTTTATTATAAGATATTAAATATTTGCCATAAGGTTTTCTTGTATCGCCACCCGGAATCATCAAATGGCCCGGAGAATAATATGATGGGTGCCTGTCCAGAACTTTTAAATCTTTGAGGCTCCATTTTACTATTTCAGAAGAAATAAACATAGTGGTATATGCATTACCCTTTCCGTCAAATTCAGTGTGTAAAGGCCCTAAGCCCGGTTTTTTAACTTCGCCATATAAAGCGGCCTCATATTTTATTACCGGGATGCCGTCATAATCCCCATCAAAATTCTTACTGGCGATAGCTGCTATTATTTTACTAAAAGAGAATACGGGTATTAAAGCAGCGAGCTTTCCACTTCCTACAATGTATTCTCCTGTAGGATCCACATCACATCCATGGGGTGATTTGGGACATGGTATGAAATAAACCATATCGGGGAAATCTTTTACATCTAACACAGTGGTTTGTGTTTCTATGGTAGAAGTGGCCGAATGTGTAGATTCATCATAAACATTATGGGCATATCTTACTGTTTGCTTTCTGCCCTTTCCTTGCTTATAATATTCTTCAGCTTTTTTCCAGTTTACAGCCATAATAAAATCTTTATCGCGCTGTGAAGCATTTACTTCTAATAAAGTATGAGCCTGTTCAGAATTATAACAGCTAAAGAAAAACCAATCATGGCTGGGGCCTTTACCACCGTGGCTAAGGTCAAAATCAACTCCCGGAAGTAGTAATTGGAAAGCGAGCTTCATATTGCCACTTTTGGGGTCAACGCTGATAAAACTTACCGTTCCTTTAAAATTTTTCTTGTAAGTGTCAATAGGAACATCCCCATTTTTATCGTCCATCGGCACACTAAACCTTGTACCAGCCACTACATATTCTGTGTTTTCCGTAATAAAAGGAGAAGAGTGATTTCCAGCACTGTTGGGAATTTCTAAAATTTCGGCGGTGCGGAATGTTTTCAAATCAAGACGTGCAATGCGTGGCGTATTGTTACCATTGGCAAATAACCAACGGCCATCTATTTCACCATTGGTTTGTGATAGCTCCAGGTGATGCTGGTCATCCCAGGGCACCATGCCGTGAGAAGTATTTAGCATTGGTTTCGTTTCTTCACTATAGCCCCAGCCATCCTGTGGGTCTAAAGAGAAAACCGGAATTACACGGAGCAGTCGTCCGGAAGGAATGCCATAAACAGTGACCTGGCCGCTAAAACCACCGGAGACGAAATTGTATAATTCGTCATATTTTCCTGGTGGTACATATACCCTTGACGCGGCATCGCCTTCTGCGGCGTTGCTGGCATTTTTTGGTTTGCAACCGGTAATGCTTAGCAGGATTATTGCTGCTATTAGTGAAAGCGCCGGGAGAATAAATTTTTTCATAAAATGTTTTTGTTGGTGAATGAAGATTTGTTTTGTATCAGGCAAAAAGATTCCTCTCTAAGAAAAATTGATTTTTTTAGTTATTTTAAATCAAAAGAAAAGCGTAAAAAACCGGGTAAAAAATTCTTATACCCGATGGTATAATTGCAACAATGAAAGAATTTATTTTACGCCATCATTTTTGCGCATAAACTCAAGTATATTTCGTGCATCCTCGTCGCTTAAACCTTGATTAGGCATACGCACCATACAAATTTCCAGCATGGCCTGGGCTTTTGGGTCTTTGTCTATCATTTCATCTGTATTGGTTACAAAGTTCATGATCCATGTCGGTGTCTGACGGATAGTAACTCCTTTCCAACCCGGCCCCACTAATCTTTCGTCGGTAAGTTTA
>Ga0207933_1000090_pt1 | contig 89487 bp, 64 predicted proteins | sample NGESurdeep092012_4_FD_184488 | JGI IMG/M metagenome (GOLD analysis project Ga0207933, IMG submission 184488) | Arctic peat soil microbial communities from Barrow, Alaska - NGEE Surface sample F53-3 deep-092012 (SPAdes) | ecosystem: Environmental > Terrestrial > Soil > Wetlands > Peat ...
CCTAAAAAACCTTCCTTAGCCAGCCATTTTGAAACTGATAATTCTAAATCTTTACAACTTTCCCTGTAATTTTGTCTCGCTTATCTCGAACTCACGTTAAGTTTAGCAAATTAAGAAGGATAAAATTGATTGTTTATACCTTCACATTATGTTCGATTTTCGCCTAAAAGTTTTTCAGACTGTTGCCAGGCGGCTTAATTTTACAAGAGCCGCCGCGGAATTATATATTACACAACCCGCTGTCACCAAACACATTCATGAACTGGAACATCATTTTAAAGTGAAGCTTTTTGACAGGAACGGTTCAAAAATACAACTAACTTCCGCAGGTGAAATATTGCAACAGCATACGGATAAACTGTTTTCATTTTATCAGAATCTTGAATTTGAAATGGGAAGTTTTTCTCATAAACAAAAAGGAAAGCTGCGGCTGGGCGCCAGTACAACTGTTGCCCAATATGTACTTCCACCGGTACTTGCTTCGTTTCATAAAAAAATTCTTGATGTACAAATAACTTTGACGGCCAACAATACTGAGAAAATAGAAAGTGCTTTAAAAAATAAGGAAATTGATTTAGGCATTATTGAAGGGCGTTCAAAAAATACTTCCATTAAATATTCCAAATTCATAAAAGATGAAATTGTTTTGATTTCGTCAAACAAAAACTCCCTTTTTAAAAAAGAAACTATTCAAGCTGCAGAATTAAAAAATATTCCTTTACTATTAAGAGAGCCGGGCTCGGGAACACTCGAAGTAATTACGCATGCATTAAAAAATTCAAGCTTTAAAATGCGAGAGCTAAAAATTGAAATGCAGCTTTCAAGCACAGAAAGTATTAAATCTTATCTTATGCATTCTAACTGCATGGCGTTTCTCTCCATTCATTCAGTTTTGAACGAATTGAAAAAGAATGAATTCAGGATAATTGATATTAAAGGATTGAATATAGAACGCTATTTTTATTTTATTCAACTACATGGCGAGAGTAATCCGCTTGCTGAATCTTTTATGAAATTCGCCTCTCATCATAACTTCAGGTAATCGTGTATTACTAATAACAATTTCTTTCTTACTTATTGCATGATGAAATTTGCATTCAAAAGATACAATGAATACTCATTGAACTTTAAATACAAAAGCATCAGTTATGGAAACAAAAGCAATTCAACCAGGAAACAAAATTTTAAAAAATGTTTTAGACAAAAAAGTTTCAACCAGGGAAATTATTTTTGTTATAGCGCTTATAGTTTGCCTTACTCCGTTTGTTAGCCCGCCAATAGCATTACTTATAGGTTTCGCAATTGTCCAGTTTTCAGGGCATCCCTTTCTGCATTTAAATCATAAAGCCACTTCTTTTTTATTAAAGGTTTCCGTAATTGGTTTGGGTTTTGGAATGAATGTTCAAAGTGCCCTGCATGCGGGGAAAGAGGGTTTTTTGTTTACGGTTGCATCTATTTGTGGCACACTTGCATTTGGATTATTGTTGGGCCGATTTTTTAAAATAGAGAAAAATACTTCACATCTAATTTCATGCGGAACCGCAATATGTGGAGGTAGTGCTATCGCAGCAATAAGCCCTTTAATAAAAGCAAAAGAAAATCAAATTTCCGTAGCTCTCGGGACTATATTTATTTTAAATTCTGTTGCTTTATTTTTATTTCCTTTTATTGGCCATCAATTACATTTATCACAAACTCAATTTGGCTTGTGGAGCGCCATCGCCATCCACGATACCAGTTCTGTTGTAGGCGCCGCTAACAAATATGGAGCTGAAGCATTGCAGGTAGCAACTACAGTAAAGCTTGCACGCGCATTATGGATTATTCCCGTGTCAATTTTGACAGCAGTATTTTTTAAAACAGGCAAACAGAAAATTAAAATTCCTTATTTCATAGGCTTATTTATTTTAGGAATGATTATTAATACTTACTTTCCTTTTATACATCCTATGTCAGCGCGAATTGTAGGCCTGGCAAAGATTGGATTAACAGTTACTTTGTTTTTAATTGGTGCTGGCTTGTCTGCATCTGTTTTGAAATCTGTTGGCGTTAAGCCTTTGCTCCAGGGAATTATTTTGTGGGCTACTATTTCAGTTGTGGCTCTTTGGGCGGTGATAAACCTTGCAATTTAAAATTTGAAAAATTTTGTGCCCGAAAGAATAATGGTTACTTTTAAATCATGAAACTACTGCTAACTCTTTTTCTCTGGATGATTTTATATCCCTGCTATTCCCAAAAAACTGAAAGGCCACAACAAGTCGATATAAATACTGCGCTGGTAGCAAAAAACAACAGGCATACACGAATTTATAGAAACGGGACACTGGTTAAAATTTTCTATAAAAATCCTGTTGAAATAAAGAAGATAAAAGGAACATTATTTGCTTTAAGGGATGGAAGAATCCAGGTAGCGCAGTTCGGAAGAAAACAAATGGTTACCATCAATTTACCAGATATAGAAAGCGTAGGCCTTTGGGCGAGGCAGGATAAAACCGCGGCGGCAATAATTGGCGGGACGGGGCTTTTGGCGCTTGGTGGCGCGTTATTAACCATACCTGAGGCACGCCCCGGAGTTGTAGATGTGAATATTATAGGATTATTCTTCGTCATCTATGCAGCTGCAATCTTGTGGATTGAGGCTATTTATGTTCCTTATATTTTTATAAGGGAGTTCATCAGTAAAGCTTCAGAAAAAAGAGGATATCATTTTTTTCTGGGAAAAGCATCACAAAAAAAACGTCACTTTTTTTAATATTCTCAAATCAAAAAAATGTGGGCTGATATTAAAAACCAGTAAACGAACAAATAATTGCAATTCTTATTTTACCGGGTAATTTATTTGGGCATAAATAAAAGTTTCATCCAATAGAATTAAATCTTACAGCAAACAAACAAAAAACCGGTAATCTTATTTTGACTTGATGAAGCAGTTTAAAGTATTTTCGTACTTATATTTTATACATGGCTCCTATAATTGTTTTAATTGTTTTGGCTTTGATTATTATGTTTTTTATTTTTTATAAAAAGCCTGTAAAAAGAATTATCCTTCCTGAAAGTTACAGAGAGATTTTAACGAATTACGTTTCTTATTACCGCAGGCTTAATGAAGAAAATAGATTAATTTTTGAAGAAAAAATAAAAGAATTTTTAAGTTATGTACGTATTGACGGGATTGATACGACGGTTGATGAAATTGATAAATTACTGGTGGCTTCCAGCGCTATAATTCCGGTTTTTGGTTTCAAAAAATGGAAATATTATAACCTTAATAATGTTTTACTCTACCCTGATTCATTTAACAAAGAAAAATTCCTCGCATCGGGTTATGAAAAAAACACTTTGGGAATGATTGGAAACGGCCCTATGCAAAACGTAATGATCTTATCCAAACCTTCTTTGCGTTGGGGCTTTCAAAGTTTATCAGCATCCAACACCGGCATCCATGAATTTGTCCATTTACTGGACAAAGAAGACGGCGAGGTTGATGGGCTGCCCGAGGCTTTGCTTAACAGGAAATACAATTCTGAATGGCTTAACCTTGTCAATAAAAATATTGAATTGATAACGAACGGAGAATCGGATATTAATAATTATGCTGCATCCAATAAAGCAGAATTTTTTGCAGTTACTTCTGAATATTTTTTCAATCAGCCGGAATTATTTAAAGAACATCATCCGGAACTTTTTGAAATATTATGTAAAATATTTAATCAATCAATTATTAATATTTAATTTTTCAGAAAAATTTTACCTTGAAATCCATAACTTAAAATTTTGATTTTCTCCATTTGAATTGTTGTCTGTCGCGAGTATCGGTTCATTATTATTCCACCCTGTTCTCTGAACATCATTGTGATTCATTTATTACATTTGCCTGCCCAAAAACATTAATATGTAGAAGAAGAAAAATTGCAATAACTAAAGCATTCCAAAAAGACACACAACTACAAAAATTCCTTTTCATATAATTAATTTAATAAATAAAAGCTGCTAAAAGAAAGATATAGAAAGAAGGATTTAGGGCAAATTGAAATTGAAGCATTTTTGGCAAACCTCAACCAGTATATTAGTTAAAAGTTTGATTTCCAATAGAATGAATAATTACAATTCGAGTTTCCGTTTTTTAAAGGATTAAAGATGAATTTTTTGTATACTCTTAACTAGTAAAAGTAACCTTTTAATTAGTAATTTAAAAACTTTTAGGGCTTTTTATTGAATAAATATAAACTAGCTACTCAAAATTGATTTTATGTTAAATAACCTAATAATACTTTCAATAACCAACTAATTGCCCCAGCCACTTGACAGTACATCTGCAATGTGAATTGTGGTTAATTGTATTGATTTTTTTGTAATAATTCCCTGCAAATGCATGAGGCAACTTAAGTCTGTAGAGATAATATGTGTAGCGCCTGTTGCTAAGGCGTGGCCAATTTTTTGATCAGCCATAGCATTGGAAATAGCCTCGAACTTTACTGCAAAAGTTCCACCAAAACCACAACAGGTTTCCGTTTCATCCATTTCAATTAATTGAAGCCCTTTTACTTTTTGTAGTAATCTTCTAGGGCCGTCTTTTATTTTACATTCGCGTAATGCTGCACAACTATCATGATAAGTGGCTTTAACTTCCAACTCTGCCCCAAAATTTTCAATTTTCAAAACATTGGTCAGGAATTCTGTAAATTCAAATATTTTTCTCGAAAGGTTTTTTACTAAATTATGCTGAGAAGAATTTTCAAACAATCCTGCATAATAATTTCTTACAAAACCTACGCAGGATGCGGAAGGGGCAACTATATAATCTTCAGACTCAAAATCTTTAATAAATTTAGAAGCCACCGATTTTGCTTCTTCGAAAAAACCCGCATTAAAAGCAGGTTGCCCGCAACAGGTTTGGTTGATATTGTAAGTTACATCGCAACAAGCTTTTTCAAGAACTTTTACCATATTAAAAGCAGTTTCAGCATATAACTGGTCAACAAAACATGGTATAAATAATTGAACTTTCATTAAATAAAAAATAAAAAAAATTAGTGGGTAAACATTCTAATTGGAATATTTAAGGGTAATCATTTTTAATGCAGTTAACGCGGCTTCTTCTCCTTTGTTTCCATGAACGCCACCGGCCCTTTCATCAGCTTGTTGTTGATTATCTACAGTAAGGATTCCGAAAACAGTGGGAACAGGCAGTGTAAAATTCAATTGCAGTATCCCATCTGTTACTGCTTTACATACATAATCGAAATGTGGAGTACCTCCACGTAGTACACAGCCAAGTGCAATAAATGCCTGTGGCTTTTCAAATTTATTATGATAGGTTTCCCAAAAATTTTTAATAGTAAAAGGGATCTCAAATGCGCCGGGAACCGAGATAGTTTTATAATTACGCATCTCAAATTCATTAAGAGTTTTTTTACAACCTCCTAGTAATTTATTTACAATTTCAGGATTCCATTGAGTATGTACAATAACGATACAGGCATCCTTCGGTAGAATGCCTGTATCAATATCATAAAGATTTTTGTTGACTATTGCCATTATTTCACCTGTAATTTATTCTGAGAATTGCCCAAGCTTTGCAAGGTACCTGTCAACGTCTGCTGCCCTTTCGGTAAGTGGGTATTCTGTTTTTACCTTTTTAAAAAGATCAATTGCTTCTTTTTGTTTTCCTACAGACTGCGCAAACAATGCAGCCCTAAAAAGAAATTCTGAAGAAGTATAAGTATCTTTTTCATTTACATTAGCAGCCTTTTGATAATAATCCAATGCGTCATCATTCTTATTTAATTCAGCGCTCGCATCTCCCATCATTCCAAGAGCACGGCTCTTTATTTGGTTTGCTCCATTGGCATCAAAATCTTTCAGGTACTTAATTGATTTTGCAAACTGGCCTAGTTGCAGATAACACGCACCCGCATAATATTCACATAAATTAGCAGCCGGTGTACCTGAATATTCATTGATAATTCGTAAAGCTCCGGGATTACGCCCGTCACCATTTAATACTTTTGTAGCCATCAAAATCTTAGAAGAATCTGTTGCGGCTGTAAACTCAGAAAAGTATTTCTGGGTAACAAAAACAATTTTATCGGCTTTTTCCTGCGCCGGCACTTTAAACATGTATTTGTAAACCATCCAGCCAATGAATACAATAATTATAATAGAACCAATATAAGAAATTGGCTTATTATATCGAGCCCAAAAATCCCTGGCTTGTTCTACAACATCAACTTCTTGTTTTTGTACTTTTTTTGCAGCCATTCTTTTTTATAATTTTTTATAACCTAATAACTCATTCTAACTCCTAGTCCATAATAAACGGGTAATCATCCTCAGCATAAATATCTTTTAAAACTTCATCGTCATCGGGGTAGGGGCTTTCCTCAGCAAATTTTACTGCATCAGTTACTTCATTTTTTACCCTGTCATTTATTTTTTCAATTTCTTCATCGCTTACGCCAAACTTCTCTTTCAATTTATTCATAGTAGTTTCTACAGGGTCCTGAAGTTTATATTCTTCCATTTCTTCTTTTGAGCGGTACTTTGCAGGGTCACTCATACTATGCCCTTTATAACGGTATGTTTTTACTTCCAGCAAAGTAGGGCCACCTTTTTCGCGTGCTCTTTTTACTGCCCTGGTTACTGCATCATGTACGGTTTCAGGAACCATCCCATCTACCTGGTCGCCAGGCATTTCATAAGCATCTGCCAGTTTGTAAATATCAAGAACATTAGAAGTCCGTGCTACCGAAGTTCCCATAGCATAATTATTATTTTCACAAATAAAAACTACCGGAAGTTTCCAGAGCATAGCAAGATTAAAAGTTTCATGCAGGATTCCCTGCCTTGCGGCTCCGTCTCCGAAAAAACAAAGAACTACATTATCAGTATCTTTATATTTCTCAGCAAAAGCAAGCCCAGCACCTGTTCCAATCTGCGCGCCTACAATTCCGTGGCCTCCGAAAAACCTATGACTTACACCAAAAAAATGCATACTGCCACCTTTTCCTTTACTACAGCCTGTAGCTTTTGCATATAATTCTGCCATGCATTCTTTTGCAGGCACCCCTTTGGCAATTGCCAAGCCGTGGTCGCGGTAGGCGGTAATAAAAATATCATCAGGCATGGTGGCCGTCATACATCCTGCAGCGATTGCTTCCTGCCCAATATATAAATGGCAGAAACCTCTAATTTTCTGCATTCCATACATTTGGCCTGCTTTTTCTTCAAAGCGGCGAATCAGGAGCATAAGCTCGTACCAGTATAAATAAGTTTCTTTAGAAAACTTTGTAGCCAAGATTTTTAAATTTTAGTCCGCAAAGATAATGGAAAACAAAATAAATTTTCGTGAAAAATACAATTGAATAAACCTTTATTTTATACTTATTAAGATAATTGAGATAACTCAAAAAGCATTTTTGCAGTAAACGAACAAATAATGCGAATTTATATTTTCACGGAACATCTTTGCCTTTTATAGTAAACCAACAATTAAACAGGATTTTTTCTTTGGGCGGCTGTTATTTTAATAGGAATCTCTCCCCTGATAGTGCTCATTTATGAAATTCCTTGGAAGCTCGGCTTGTAAACTCCTCAATATATTTGAGTATCTAAGGCGCTCCTGCTTTGGTAGAAATATTTCTTCCTTAATTATGCCTTTCAAGCCTTATAGATATATCTTCACAACTACCTGTGTAATATTTATCAAGTTTCAAAGAGAATAATATATAAATGTAAAAATGCAATCAAAACTTAGAGTGGAGGATATCGGACTCGAACCGATCACCTCAAACATGCCATGCTTGCGCTCTACCAGATGAGCTAATCCCCCTTTTTAGCCCGCAAATATAAAGCTGAAATAATCACTTTGAAAAACAATTTTTAATCACCCCAGATTTCTTCTTTTCCTTCAAGCCAAAGCTTAACCAAACGATTAGAAACGGATTTTGGCCTTTCCAAAGGATAACCCAAAGCCCTGTCCCAGCAAAGGCTTGCTAAAACTCCCAATGACCTTGCAACTCCAAAAAGAACTGTATAGAATTCGTATTCTTTCATCCCGTAATGTACCAATAAGGCACCACTGTGTGCATCCACATTAGGCCACGGATTTTTTATTTTAGCAATGGATTTTAAAATAGGTGGAACCGTTTCGTAAATATTCCAAACCGTTTTTACCAATTTATCATCGGGCATATGTTTTTTTCCAAACTCCATCTGCGCTTCAAAGCGGGGGTCAGTTTTTCTTAATACCGCATGCCCGTAACCGGGAACTACTTTTCCTTCTTTAAGCGTTTTCTTCACGTAAGTTTCAATCTGTTTTTTTGTAGGCAACTCACTACCAATTTCATTTTGCATTTCAAATATCCATTTGATTACTTCCTGGTTGGCCAGCCCATGTAAAGGGCCCGCTAAACCATTCATTCCTGCTGCAAAAGCCAGGTAAGGGTCACTCAAGGCTGAACCTACCAGATGAGTAGCATGAGCGGAAACATTTCCACCTTCGTGATCTGAATGGATGGTCATATAAAGGCGCATCAATTCATGAAAACCTTCATCTTCAAAGCCAAGCATGTGCGCAAAATTTCCTGCCCAATCCAATAAACCATTGGGTTGAATATGTTTTCCATTTTTGTATTTGCGCCTATAAATATAGGCTGCGATGCGCGGAAGCCGGGCTATCAAATCCATCGCATCATCAAATGTAGGTAACCAATAATCTTTCTTGTTCAATCCTTCCGCATATTTTTCGGCAAACTGGCTTTGAGTTTGGAGCGCCATAATTCCTACCACAAATTGTGTCATAGGATGCGCTGATTCTGGTAAAGATTCAATGGTATCAAAAACATAATTGGGTACATGGCTTCTACGCTGCCAAACATTACTCATGTTCTGAACATCTGCTTCTGAAGGCAAATCTCCCAAAAGCATTAAATAAAATATTCCTTCAGGCAACGGTTCACTTCCTCCTTCTGCCTTTGGAAGCTTTTCTCTCAATTCAGGTATAGAATAGCCTCTGAAACGGATTCCTTCCTGTGAATCCAATAAAGAAGTCTCTGTCACGAGCCCAGTTATTCCGCGCATTCCCTGGTAGATCTGTGATAATTTTACTTCGCCAATAACCCTATCGCCATAGTTTTTTACAATGTCTTTTACTTCTGCAGAAACGCTATCTGCCTTTGCCTTGAATTTGTCTTTTATAACTCCCATAAATTAATATTGTTGAAATTGTGATTAGTCAATTTTTAAAATTCTAAGTGCGCTAAAGTTAACTCCCGGCAATTTGTTTAACAAAAGAAATATTGTAAAGCGCAGCATAAACCGAAAAATTTTATACGCCTATTCTCCTAATATTACGCAGATGCTTTTCGGTACAAAACCCAGGCCAGGGCTCCAAATGCAACATTGGGTAGCCAGGAAGCAAATATTGGGTTAAAATTACCTTTTAATGCAAAAACAGAAGCAAACCTCCCTACTAAAATATAAAGTACACATATTAAAAATCCAATTGCCAGATGAAATCCGCTTCCTCCACGAATCTTACGTGAGGCAATACAGGCACCAATTATAGTTAAAATAAAAACTGAAACAGGAATTGCATTCCGGTTGTTTTTTTCAAGTAATAATGCGTTTACATCACCGGAACCCCGAATCTTTTCCAATTTTATAAATTGATTCAATTCCGGAGTAGTCATTTTATCTTTCATGTATTCATCGCGCTGAAGATCGCGTGGCTTAAAACTAAAATTCATGTGCATCACCGGAGTATCTTTTACATTTTGATGCAAGCCGTTTATCTTTCGTATTACGACATTACTAAGTTGCCATTTTTTGACTGACGTATCCCACTTAATTGACATGGCCCTTAAATTATAAATAAGATTGATTTTATCGAATCTTTGTATAAAAAAATTACTTCCGGATTTGGTGGTGGTATCATAGTAACGGATACCCGCATACGAAAATGAATCCAGCTTAAAATATTTGTTGGTAATGGTAGATGTGTTTACATAACCCCCATAATTATAATCAATATATTTTGCATTAAAATTTGCCCATTTTTCGTTTGCCGGAGGCAGCACGTATTGATTACACCACCACAAAAAAGCAGTAAATAAAAAGCCACCAACAATATATGGGCGGAGGAAACGCCCAAAACTAATTCCAGTACTTAAAATGGCAATAATTTCAGACCGGTTGGCTAATCCTGAGGTAAAAAATATTACTGATATAAAAATAAAAAGTGGAAAAAGCATTGCGTCAATCCGGGGAAGAAAACCAAAATAATATTGTGTGATAATTTGTTTGGCAGTGAGCCCGGTTTTGGCAAAATCATCTGTCTTTTCACTCAGGTCAACAATTATTACAATAACGGTAAGCGCTATGAGGCAAAAGAAAAAAGTAAACATAAATTTCTTTATAATATACCAGTCTAATATTTTCATGCGCGCTAAAGGTGTGAATAAATTTTGTTGCCAAAAGTAAATTAAAAAAGAAGAGGAACTTTTTTATACAGAAACTGCAAATAGTTTTGTGATTTTATTAAACCAGTAAACGAAGTTATAATGAAGATTTCTATTCTAGCCTGGAAAGGAATCCTGATAAACAGTAAACGGACAAATAATGAAGATTCCTATTCGGAAACACTACTTTTTTCTTGATTTAGGCGCGACAAGCAAATAGGAATTTTTTATAAAATCTTTCAACTGTGAATTATTTAAAGAGCCATCAATAATTATCGTGTTCCAATGTTTTTTATTCATGTGGTAACCGGGCAAAATTGATGAATACTGTTCGCGCAATTCCACTGCTTTTCCAGGATCGCATTTTACATTAAACTGCAATGGGCTTGACGATAAAGAAACCAGCAAAAAAATTTTATTGTTGGTTTTAAACACCAGCGTATCTTCCCCGAAAGGGAAACTTTCTTCTACATTTTTTAAGGTTAAAATATAATCCCTTAATTCTTCAATATTCATATTTAAAATCCTTTTAAAAATATTTTCTATTTACTTTTTTCCGGCCTTAAAATTCCTGTAACTACATTCTTTGTCGACAATAATAATTTTGCTGCTTCCTGGATATCTTTTGGAGTCAAAGCATTCACGTATTTTTCATAATTGATAAAATAATCAGGATTATCACCCGGAAAATAAAAATCCTGGAGTTCAGAAAGCCAGAAACTATTGTCTTTTATATTCACTTTATGCTGTTCTTCCCATTGCTTCTTTACTTTGTCCAGGTTTTCTTTGGAAGGGCCATTTTTAATAATGTTCTCAATTTCCGCATTCGCCGCTTTTAAAAGTGTATCAATTTTTTCCGGGCCGGTAGGCAACGTTAGGAAAAATGCATAATGCGGGTAAGGTATTTTTTCAAACTGAACTTCTGTTCCGCCACCATAAATAGCTTTAAGCTTTTCTCGTAATTCTTCATCAATCCGGATATTTAATACTTCGCTTATAGCTTGTGCCTTTAAATTCAATTCATCTGAATAGGGAATATCGCCGTTGTAAATGCGAAATATCATTGCCTTTGGCTCTTTTCCTTTATAAATATTTACATCCACTTTTCCTTTTGCAATCCGTACTTTGTTATCTGTATAATTAAATTTCTTTGAAGTAGCCGGAAGGCTGGCAATGTATTTTTCTAAAAGTGGCTTTAAAGAATCTTCTGCGATACTTCCTGTAAATGTAAAATGCATTTCATTTTCATCGCCAAAATTTTCTTTATACATCTGCATAATCCTGTCAAGGTTTAAAGCATCAAAATATTCAGGTTTTGGAACTGCAATAGGCGCCAGTGGATTATTTTGATACATGGCTCTAAATAAAGTATCAATAAAAACTGTCTGAGGATTTGCACTTACGTAAGCAAGCTGCGCTTTACTTTTTTGAATAAAAGACCTAAACAAACTGGTATCAACACGTGGAGAAGTTGCATACAAATAAACCAATTGCATCATTGATTCGGCATCTTTTAAAGAACTGCTTCCGCTAAAGCCTTCCGCCACCTGGGAATAAGTGGGGCGGGCACTTACGGTTTTTCCACTAAACGCTTTATTTAAATCAATCGGTGAAAAATTTCCAACACCCATGCTTCTGATTACCGATATCATATACTCTGCATTGTATTTATCTGCAAGGTTATAATTATTACTGCCACCCGGCCTGATGGCGCTCATTAAAAGCTGGTCGTTTTTAAAATCAGTATGTTTAAAAGTAACGGTTACGCCGTTGCTTAAAGTAAAATCTGTTGTGCCCAGAAGTGTATTCTTTTTAGAGCTAACAATTTTTCCAGCTGCAGGCATTTTATTTAATAATGAAGTTTGTACCGCCTTTTCTTCATAAGGTTTTAAATCCATTTCTTTCACTTCGCTGCTTACTGCAAGAATTTGTGATTCGGTAGGTAACCTGCTGCTGTCTTTGGTTTCGGGGCCAGAAAGCGCAATAAATTGATTCGGGTTTTGATTTAATTTATCAGCAATAGCGGTAATGTCTTCAACCGTTATCTGTGGCAATAATTCTTTATAGTATTTCTGTTCATTTGCAATTCCTGGAATGGGTGCTTGTGTCAAAAAATTATCAATATATTCCTGGGCATAATTCGCAGACTCGGTTTTGTCCTTTTCATTAAAAGCGCGGTCAATATAATTAAGGATATCAGCTTTTGACCTTTCCAATTCTGCTTTGGTAAAACCAAATTTTTTCACTCTTTCTAATTCTTCTTCAAAAGCTTTTAAGCCCGTAAGGCTGTCGCTGCTACCAGTATTGATATAAGCTTCAAAAGATTCGTAGCCTCGTGCTTCAGAATTAAAACCAGTTGCGGCATAAACAAAAGGCGGATTTTCTTTTTGAGTAAGTTCACGAAGGCGTTGATTCAAAAGGTCAGAAAAAATATTTTTTACCAATTCATTTTTAAAATCATCAAGGGTAACAATTGGTTTTACATTTAAAGGCGAATAGTAAACACGGTAAACAAATCCTGTAGCTTCTTTGTCAGTAATTACTTCAGCTACATTTTTTTTATAGGGAGGCATTTCAGGATGTACCCTCGGCCTTTCATTAAGCGGGTTTTTATTCGGGCCAAAATATTTTTTTATTAAATCTTCTGCTCTAGTAGGGTCAATATCGCCAACCACAATTACTGCCATCAAATCAGGCCTGTACCAATCTTTATAAAAACTTCTGAGCGCAGAATAGGGAGCATTTTTCACAATGCTGTCAATACCAATTGTCTGACGGTTAGCGTATAAAGAACCCTGGTATAACAAAGGATATATCTTTCTATCAATCCTGTCCTGCGCACCTTTTCCCAAACGGCTTTCTTCCAAAACAACAGGGCGTTCATTGTCAATATCTTCGCCCTTATCAGTAACATTATGAGCCCAATCTTCTAAAATCTGAAAACCCTTATCAATATTGGAAGGTTTGTCTGTAGGAATGGGAAGAATGTAAACTGTTTCATCAAAACTCGTATAAGCATTTAGGTCATTACCAAACCCTACTCCTATAGTTTGAAGAAAAGAAATGATATCGTTCTTTTTGAAATGAGTTGTGCCATTAAAAGCCATGTGTTCACTTAAATGCGCAAGTCCTTGCTGGTTATCATTTTCAAGAATAGAACCAGCGTTAACCACCAACCGCAATTCTACTTTTTGTTCCGGCTTTTTATTTTCTCGAATGTAATAAGTAAGACCGTTACTGAGTTTGCCAATTTTTATATACGGATCGATTGGTAAAGTGTCATTTAAATTTTGTTGGGCAAAAAGCGAAGAGGAAATGAATAAAAAAATAAGTGTGATTAGCTTCATGATTATTGTGTGAGTGAGTTGAACAATTATAAATTATTAAACAAAAATAAGAATCTGCATTTTTTCTTTGTTTACTGGTAAAAGACGGGATTTATCTTGTGGTTATTTTAGCCATGACTAAGTTTGAATGCTCAATTAAAATTTTTAATTAGCCATCTCGGGTTGAATATTTAGTTTCTTTCTTTCTCCAATCTGTTGGCGCCACATGGCATAATATAATCCATTTGTAGAAAGCAACTCCTGGTGGGTACCCGTTTCAATAATATCCCCTTTTTCTAAAACATAAATTCTATCAGCGTGCATAATCGTACTAAGGCGATGTGCAATTAAAATAGTGACCTGTTCTTGTTTGGATGATACATCTTTAATGGTATTGGTAATTTCTTCTTCGGTCAATGAATCGAGGGAAGAAGTGGCTTCATCAAAAATTAATAAATAAGGGTTGCGAAGTAACGCTCTTGCAATTGATAAACGTTGTTTTTCGCCCCCGGAAACTTTTACTCCGCCTTCTCCAATTAAAGTATCAAGCCCATTATCGGCGCGGGCTAACAGGCTATTGCAGGAAGCTTTTTTAAGCACGTCAAATATTTCATCGTCTGTGGCGGATGGGTTTACGAAACGTAAATTTTCCCTTATGGTTCCCGCAAACAGTTGTGTATCCTGGGTTACGAATCCAATCTGTTTCCTCAATTCATCAAAATCAATTTCTGCCCTGTTTATTTTATTATATAAAATTTCTCCTTTTTGCGGAATATATAACCCCACCAAAAGTTTTACCAACGTAGTTTTTCCCGAACCTGAAGGGCCAACAAAAGCGATGGTTTCACCTTTTTTCACTTTAAAGCTTATATCCATTAAAGCGGGCTGTTGAGCTGATTTATGTTTGAATGAAACGTTGATAAATTCAAGCTCTTCTATCTTTTTTATCGTTTCGGGCTTGGCGGGTTTTATTTCCGGTTGTTTAGACATAAGGTCGTTAAAATTGCCCAAAGAAGCCTCTGCTTCGCGATATGAAATAATAATATTCCCGATTTCCTGCATCGGGCCAAAAAGAAAAAATCCATAAAAGGTTAATGATAAGTATTGCCCCGGCGAAATCTCATTCCTGAATATCAGCCACAACAATGTAAACGTAATCAACTGTTGCAAAAAATTGACCATAGTTCCTTGGATAAAACTTAAAGTACGTATGCTTTTTACTTTGCGTAATTCAAGCTTTAAAATTTTAAAAGTATTATTATTCAGACGCGTCACTTCCTGGTTGGTGAGGCCAAGGCTTTTTACCAATTCGATATTTCTTAGAGATTCCGTAGTAGTTCCAGCCAAAGCATTGGTTTCTGTAACAATTGTTTTTTGAATAATTTTTATTTTTTTACTTAGTAAACTGGTCACAATTGCGATCGCCAAAATTCCAATAACATACACGGGCATTATCATCCAATTGAGCTTGAAAGCATAAATAGAAATAAATACGATGCTGACAATAATGACAAAAAAAACATTGATAAAATTGGTAATAAATTTTTCTGTGTCAGCTCTTACTTTGGTTAATATCGATAAAGTTTCGCCACTGCTCTGATCTTCGAAATCCTGGTAAGGCAGGCGCATGCTGTGTTTCAATCCGTCTGTAAAAATGGTAGCGCCAAATTTCTGAATCAGCACATTTCCAAAATAATCCTGGAATGCTTTGGCAATCCGGCTTACCATCGCCGTTCCTACTAATAATAAAAGGAAAAATAACAATCCGTGATATTGGCCCTGACCGAAAAAAAACTGGTGTTGTGTTCTTGGTGTTTTATCGGGAAAAACATGTGGATGGTTGGCAAACAAATCAAGGATCCGGCCTGCAATCCAGGGAGAAAAAAGGGAAAAAACCTGGTTCATTGTCGCCAAAAAAAGCGCCAGGGCCATCAGCCATTTATAGGGTTTTAAATATGACAACAAAATTTTCATCGCGCAAAAATAAAGGGAATAGAATGATTTCCTATTAATCAAATAATTACCGGGAAGATTGCAATAGAAAAAATGATTATATGGAGAACCATAAACCCTAGAATATTTTTTTTGTATAAAAGAAATTTAAATGTTCCTGAATGGCAGTAAACGGACAAATTTGAATGATTTTTATTTTATGGATTTCCTCTGGGATTATAAAGCAGGCTTGAAAAGATTTAAAAATTAATTAGCGCTTTTTACATAAAAAACTTTTTTAGTAATAACAAAACAAATAAAAATTTCAATAAAACTTTTCCTGCCTATTCAAAACGTTTTAGCTTTACAATTTTATAAAGAAGAATATTATTATGGAAGATAAGTTGAAAGAATTGTCTCAGCAATTAGAAGGAGAATTATACACAGATGATACGATGCGGATGCTGTACGCAACAGATGCTTCTGCTTACCAGGAAAAGCCTTTGGCAGTCGCAATTCCGGCCTCTATTGGCGACCTCAAAAAACTAATTTCATTTGCCAATGCAAATCACACATCCTTAATTCCGAGAACAGCAGGCACTTCACTTGCCGGGCAGGTAGTTGGAAATGGAATTATTGTAGATGTTTCAAAAAAATTTACAAAAATTATTGAGTTAAATGAAAAAGAACATTGGGTGCGCGTTGAGCCTGGTGTGATAAGGGATGAGCTCAATATGTTTTTAAAAACGTATGGTTTATATTTTGGCCCCGAAACATCCACCGCCAACCGCGCGATGATGGGTGGAATGGTAGGCAATAATTCCTGTGGTTCTAATTCAATTGTTTACAGAAGCACAAGAGAACATTTGCTGGAAGTAAATGTACTATTGAGTGATGGAAGCGAGGCAGTATTTAAAACCGTAAGCCTTGATAAATTTCATGAAAAATGTGAAGGCAATAACCTGGAAGCGGCTATTTATAAAAATGTAAGAAGCCTTTTAAGCAATTACGATAACCAGCAGGAAATAAAAAAAGAATTTCCGAAGAAAAGTGTGGAGAGAAGAAATACAGGTTATGCATTAGATATTTTATTAGACAGTGCGCCATTTGTGGCCGGAGAAGAAGATTTTAATTTTTGCAAATTGATTGCAGGCTCTGAAGGCACACTCGCTTTTATCACTGAAATAAAATTAAATGCCGTTCCGTTGCCTCCTTCCGGAACGGGGCTTTTATGTGTTCATTTTAATTCTATTGATGATGCTTTGCGTGCCAACCTGATTGCCTTAAAATACAAACCACGTGCAAGTGAATTAATTGACCATTACATTTTAGAATGTACCAAAGAAAATATTGAACAAAGTAAAAACCGGTTTTTTGTTCAGGGCGATCCGGAAGCTGTTTTAGTCATAGAATTTTCTGCGGCTACGCATGAGGGTGTGATAGAGATTGCAAATGAATGCGAAAAGGAAATGCGTGAATCGGGACTAGGTTACCATTTCCCTTTATTGTTTGGTGATGATACCAAAAAAATTTGGACGCTCCGCAAGGCAGGCCTGGGTTTGTTGAGCAATTTGCCCGGCGACGAAAAAGCCGTTCCGGTGATTGAAGATACCGCAGTGGATGTAAATGACCTTCCGGCTTATATCCGGGAGTTTAATGAGATCCTTAAGAAATATGGTTTATATTCTGTTCATTATGCGCACGCGGGTTCCGGCGAATTACATTTGCGCCCGATCATTAATTTGAAGACGGAAGAAGGTAACAGGCTTTTCAGGATCATTGCGCAGGAGATTGCAGATTTGGTAAAAAAATACAAAGGTTCTTTAAGTGGTGAACATGGTGATGGGAGGCTTCGTGGAGAATTTATTAAACAAATGGTAGGTGAAAAAAATTACCAGCTATTTGAAAGTATCAAACACGCCTGGGACCCCAATAATATTTTTAATCCGAATAAAATTGTGGATACGCCACCCATGAATACGATGCTGAGATATACTCCCGGACAAAAAACGCCGGAGTTTAAAACTGTATTCCGTTTTCATAACCAGAATATACTGCAACACGCAGAGCAATGCAATGGTACAGGTGAGTGCCGGAAAACTCATTTGACAGGGGGTACCATGTGTCCTTCTTATATGGCCACCAAAAATGAAAAAGATACGACGAGGGCGAGAGCGAATATTTTACGAGAATTTTTGACGAATTCTACTAAGGAAAATCGTTTTGATCATAAAGAGATTTATGAGGTGATGGATAACTGTCTTAGCTGCAAAGGTTGCAAATCAGAATGTCCGTCCAGTGTAGATGTGGCGAAATTAAAGGCAGAGTTCCTTCAACAATATTACGATGCCAATGGAGTACCTTTTCGTTCTAAGCTAATCGCTAATTTTAATAGTGCTGCAAAATTAGGGGCTATTGCTCCTGGTTTTTATAATTGGATGATGACAACTCCTGCAATCAGCAATGTAATAAAACGGTTTTCAGGCTTTGCTTTGAAACGCTCGATGCCCACTTTGTATAAAACCAGTTTGAGAAAATGGTTTGAGAAAAGAAAAAAGAAAACTAACAGTGATGGTGAGCCTAAAAATAAAAAAGTATACCTATTCTGTGATGAGTTCACCAACTATAATGATACCGAAATAGGAATCAAAGCGATTCTTCTTTTAGAAAAACTTGGCTATGAAATTCTAATGGCTGATCACGAAGAAAGCGGGAGAGCCTGGATGTCGAAAGGGTTGATAAGGCACGCCAAAAAAATTGCGAATAAAAATATTGCTATTTTTAGTAAACTTATTACCAAAGAAACTCCTCTGATTGGTATAGAACCCAGTGCTATACTTACTTTCAGGGACGAGTATCTTGATTTGGCAGATGAAGAAAACCTTTCTGCTGCGAAAGGATTGTCCAAAAATGTTTTTATTATTGATGAGTTTATTGCACATGAAATCAAAATAGGAAACATCAAAAAAAGTTCGTTTACTACCGAAAAGCGCCACATCAAACTTCAAGGGCATTGCCATCAAAAATCGTTATCTTCTGTAGCTTCCTCTTTGAAATTGATGTCATTGCCTGAAAATTATTCGGCTGAAGAGATTCGCTCCGGATGCTGCGGTATGGCAGGTTCTTTTGGTTTTGAAAAAGAACATTATGATTTGTCTATGCAGATTGGCGAACTGGTTTTATTTCCCACAGTACGAAGTACTGCAAATGATGTTATCATCGCCGCTACGGGCACAAGCTGCCGTCACCAGGTAAAAGATGGAACTGGCTTAAAGGCATTACATCCGGTGGAGGTGTTGTATGAGGCGCTGGTGTAGGGTGGGCATGTGGTCAATCAGTACTATCCAACTTTGAAATATTGCCAAGGATTTTATGCAATGCATTATGAAAATCTTTTGTTTTTGGCGGATTGCCAAAAAACATATCATCTATGTCAGCATTATTGTATCGCAGCATTTCGGCTATTAATTTTCTTGACTTTAAAATAAATTCTTTTTCATCTTCACATTCATGACTCAGCAAACCAAATTGCAGTGTGAGGCCATGATTGAATCTTTCTGCTTCAATCATAATAGCCGTGTATGTTTCGTCTGTTAAATCACCGGTATCTATTGGCATAATTATTTTTGTTTGGTTTCATGCTCTTTTAATCATAGTTTTCATTCAATCATTTCAAATCATAGTTCAGATACTCCTCTTCGCTCAACCAAAAATCTTTATCAATTATTTTCACTTCATCATAAGTAAGTTCATATTGCCTGAACTATGATTTTATTGATTTTTTGATTGACTATGATTTTTGTTTGGTTTCATTAACTCTTATAATCATAGTATTCATTTAATCATTTCAAATCATAGTTCAGATATTCCTCCTCACTCAACCAAAAATCTTTATCAATTATTTTCACTTCATCATAAGTGAGTTCATACAGCTTGTAAACCAATACATCTATTTCTTTTTCTAAAGAAGTGGTGGATTGATTTGATTTTTTTAGGGAAAGGATTTTTTCAACTCTGGTGATGAAAGGTTGTTGTTGCATGTCCCCCGCCTTTGCAATAGGCAACTCCTTTGCATCATCTGGATAAAAATTCATATCGTCAGAGAGAAAATTTAAGAAATACCAATTGATTAGATTGGAGTTTAATATTGATAGAAGGAAAGAGTAACTTATGGTTGCAGAAATCTCAATTTTTTCCTTTGATATATTTCTCTTTACAGTTGAATGTTGTACATTATTTAATAAATTCCACTTCACACAATTAATTACAGTATGGCTGTTGTAAAATTGTTCATTATCTAAGGCAAATCGTAATCTATCTTTTACAATTCTGATTAAAATGATTTTTTCATTTTCAAATAACTCAGGAAACATTGAATTATAATGTTGTAACGGTTGATAATCTAACCAGCCATGCTGACTGAAAGAATAGCGTTCAATTTCTTTACCTTCTGTAAATGGCTTAAATCCTTTTTTAAATTCAGAATGAATGAAGTGTTCTTTTCCAATATTTTTTGTCTTGTGATTTATTCTTGCACCATAAGCAACCAAACATATTTCATCTAAGCGAATTGATTTCTTCCAAACTTTATTTTTTAGAATAAGTGCTGTAGAAATATCTTTAGTTTCAAAACGATAACCTTTTAAATCCAGAAACTCTTTTTGATGTAATTTAAATTCAGTAAAAGAGTTTAAGAGAAAATCTTTATCAGAAGAGACTTTTCTAACTAGAGTTTCTGAAACTGGTTTACTATTCATTACACTAAGAATTATATTCTTGACAACTGCTGATTCAAAAACATAATAATCACTTGTATCAACTATCTCTTTCACAAAATAATTATCAACGAGCATTTTTCTTGATAAAGCGCCATAGTTTTGATTGGTATATGGATAAGGAATTATGTAGGTAAGAGTTCCGCCTTTAGAAGTTTGCTTCATTAATCCTTCTATAAATGCAATGTAAATATCAGCCCTACCCTTAATGGTGCTGTAATTTTTGTACAAATTCTCTTTAACTGAATCAGATAAGTTTTCAATATTTACATAAGGCGGATTTCCAATCACCACATCAAAGCCATTATCAATCCCAAACATCCACGTAGGCGAAAAAAAAGGGCTGGGCTGGCTGTCGTCAAAGGGATTCCAGTGTTTTACTTTTTGAGCAATTCCAGCAAGTACCTTATCTCCCTTATCTTCCTCAATTGCTTTTATAACAACATCTCTTTTTTCTAAATAGCTCTTCCTAAGTTTACTCTTTTCTGTACTGTTCAAATCCGATGTAAAAAAATTCTTTCTTAATTTTTCCAAGTCTTTTAAACCTGAAACTAATCCAGCATTAAACTGTGCATGATTTGTTTGCATAAAAGCATCAAACCCCAAATCAATCAAACTGTTGGCGCATACAAATTTAAAATCAAGATTAGGCAATGCATCCACGCCGAAATTATTTTGCGGCAGGTTGGGTTTATAGTCTGCCTCCAAAATCAGGCTCAGCCAGCTTCTTAGCCGAGCTATTTCTGTAGCCATCGGCATAATATCCACGCCATAAATATTATTGGAAAGGATATCCAGCTTTAATTGGTAAGGGTCCGTATAAAAGCCAAGGCGTTCTCTCAGTTCTTTCAATTTATGTAAAATGCCCATTGGGAAAGCGCCCGAACCGCAGGCGGGGTCAAGTACTTTTATTTTTTTAAGAAATCCATCCAGCAAATTCTTTTCCTCTTTCTTTAAATGAGCTGCATCGGCGTTGGCAGTAAACAAAGTTTCTAACGCTTTTTCTATTTTCTGCTTTTCCTCCGGTTTCAGTTCATACTTGCTGGTTTCTAATTTTAATTGCTGTGGTTTTTTATTTCCAAACAAATCTGCTGGAGAAGCCGGATTATTAAGGTTCTTTGTTTTTTCTTCAATAATATTTTGTTCCCATTGTGTTTGCAAATAGGCTTTGATACTTTCATTCACCATATAATCCACAATTTCACGCGGCGTATAAAAGGCGCCGAACGCTTTGCGTTGGTTGGCAATTTTTTCGGTTTCTTCGTTTTGGCTCGCCAGCAGGTTTTCAAAAATGCGTCCCAGCATTTCCGGGTCCACTGCTACCTGCTGGTATTGCGTGCTGCTTTCATCAATAGTAAAATCATAGCTTTCTAATATTTCTACAAAGTTGATAAGCCAGTCGTTGATATTAAATTGCAGTGAATTGAAAAGTTGGTCTTCAGGATTATTATCATCAAACAAGCCACCGTTCAGATAAGGAATTTTTTCAAACCTGCTTCTCGTTTCAGCAGTCTCAGTTTTTAGCCAGTTCCTGTTAGATACCAATGTATTCAGCGTGCCGAAAAAAAGTTTGATCAGTCTTTCGTGGTAAAAACTTTTTCCAGCTTCGTTAATTTTTTTTATTTCATCACTGCTGATAAGGGAAAGTGGAATGATGCCGTCTTTCTCTTTTAAAAACCAACAGAAGATATATCTTCCCAAAAACCTGACTGCAAATTGTTTCTTAATATTTTGAATGCTTTCATCCTGTAGTCCTGAAAATTCCGGCTCGGACAAAATACTGATGAGTGCATCAAAACGTTCTTTAATTTGTTTGTAAAATTCTTTGTTTACTTCTTTAATGTCCAGTGATTTCCAAAGTAAATCAGCAATTTCAGGTTTTGATTTTGTGCCGATATTTTCCCACTGGTTAATGATTTTATTGTGTTGTGTATTGGTCAACCTGTTGCGGAATGTTACGATTCTTTTTTGTTCGCCCTGGTTAAATATTAAAACAAGTTTATCATATTCAGGAGTGGTTACAAAATGAATAAAATATGGCTGGGCAGGAATAAATTTTGTGGCGCCTGGTGGGTTTGTCAATCCTTTGGTGAAGGATTGGTAACTACTCAGTCCGGGGTCGTTGTCCACCAACTGGCTGATGTATTCTTTCTTTAATTTTTTCAATACGGCAAAACGAACACGGATATTCTGATTAACTGCCTTATCTGCTGAAATGCGGTAGAGTTGCGGTTGTACAGTTTGCGGTGCGTTTGCCAGGTAATCTTTGAGCTTTTGCGTTTGCGGTGAAAGCAGTTGTGGTTTGTTTGCAGCATTTGGTTCAATGTTCATCCATTGCATCAAGGCAAAAGAAAAGTCAAGCACGTTTTCTCTTTTTTGCTCATGCAAATTTGAAAGAATATTATTTATTTCAGTGATGGTCATTTATTTCTTTTCGGTTTTTTCTTTTCAGTTTTTGTTTCTGAAATCTCTTTAATGGCTTTATCAAAATCACTTTCATATTCACGGTCCTGGATTACACGGTATTTGTCAAATTCCTTTTCGGCTAATGCCATAGCTACTTCATGCGTTACTGTTCCAGCATTTTTCAGCACTGCTTCTTCGTTGAATTGCAGGAAGGCATCAAGTTTCTGCACCCAATCTTCCATATACATCATTATACCCTTTCGTGCCTGATTTTCGGCAAAATCCAGATACATGGCAACAATCCTGTTCAATCTATCTAATTCTTTTACGTTCAAATAATTTTTTGCGATGCCTACATCTGTTTTACGGATGCTTCCTTTCGGTGCATTTTTCCATGTGGCCAAACCCATGTTTTCTTTTTTGCTGTCAACTCTTGCTGCAATCAGTTCGGCTGCGGTTTGCCCGGTTATTGCCCAATGTAGTTTGTTTTGAACAGTGGCAAAAAACTTTTTGGTAATGTTAGTTTCGTTATTATAATCTGCACTGCATTGTGAATAGATGTCAGTTATTTTTTGATAGAATCTTCTTTCGCTGCTGCGGATGTCACGGATTCGTGCAAGCTGTTCTTCAAAATAATCTTTGCCAAAAATGTTGTTCGGATTTTTCAACCGTTCATCATCCATAGTAAAGCCTTTGATGATGTATTCCTTCAACCTCTCTGTTGCCCAAATGCGAAACTGTGTTGCTCTTGTGCTGTTCACACGATAACCGACTGAAATTATCATGTCAAGGTTGTAGAATTTTGAAACCGTTTCCTGCGTTTTCCCTTTGATGGCGCCATGTTGAGTGGTATGTGCAAAATTTGCACATACCACTTCTTCTTTTAATTCACCTTCCTTAAAAATATTCCCGATGTGTTTTGTTACAACAGTTCTATCCACTCCAAATAAGTCAGCAATTTTTTGTTGAGTAAGCCAGATGGTTTCACTCTGTAAATAGATTTCAACTTTCACATTTCCGTTTGGAGTTGTGTAAAGCAGAATCTCGTTGAAACCGTCTTTTACTTCTTTGTTTTTCATCTATGCAAATATTTGAATAATTTCCCTCAATGGGGCTTTCTCAGTTTTTTCTTCTGGTTTATATTGATTTGCCAAAGAAATAAATTGCTTTATTATTTCATCTCCCATATGTTCGCCTCTTCGGTTTAAGCGATTTACCAAACGAACCAATTTTAAATTTTCTTTATTGATGTAAGCATTTTGCGAATGTAAAACCGAATTACTCACTTTGTCAATTTCTGTAACTGCATACCCATATTCTATCATTTTGTTTATCACAAACGCGATGGCTGCCTGTTGCGGTTGGTTGTACCGCACCTGGTGTTCTTCTTCTGAAAACTGGTAACGTTGAATGAAATCCAGAATGTACGCTTCGGTTTCAGGTTTGCTTTTGAACTTGTTTGCAAAGCGTTGGTTCTGTTCGCTTGTTGCTTTGATAGAAAGCAATCCTTCTGTTGTGGTAAACAGTTCACCGATTTTATCTCTGCTGAACGCAACAAAATATCCTGCTTCAAAAGTTGCATCTTCCCCGGCGGCTAAGTGGGCAAGATGGATAAAATCATCTTCCTCTTTTCGCATTTGTATTTTTCCCCATTTTCCTTTTGGAAGATTTTTTATTTGCACTTTGTATGTAGAAGAAAAATCTTCGTTACGGTCAAATGCTCTCAGGTCATCCATAAACAGATCTTCGGCTGCAAGCCATTCAGAAGTTTCAAATATTTTTTCAAAAGCAGCCAGGCGCTTCTTTTCATCACGGCTGTAAAGATCTTCGGTAAAGTCCTGTGGTGTCGGGTCTTCATCCAAAATGGATTGGTCTGTTCCGACTGTGTAGCGTATCAAATCTATTTTGGCTTGCAGTTTTCTTACCAACTGCAAATAATTCTCCAACTGTTCTTCAGGCCTGAAATTGTAAATAAAAATTTCTTCGTGAACAGTTCCCAAACGGTTTATTCTTCCGTTGCGTTGTATCATTCTCACCGGATTCCAGTGCAAATCATAATTCACAATCATTCCGCAATCCTGCAGGTTTTGTCCTTCCGAAAGTTTGTCGGTGGCAATCAGGAAATCAATTTCCTTTTCTCCATTCTTAAGTTGATATTTTTTTGCAACAGGTGCAAAGCGTTTTGCAAAATCTTCAATCTCACCTTTTGAACCCAATGCAAATTCAATGTTCTTTTTCTTCACCAAATACTGTGGCAGATTTGCTTCCAAATATTTCAAAGTATCGGCAAAGTAGGTGAACACTAAAACTTTTCTGTCCTCATTTTGATTCAAGTGTTTTGCCAACACCTGAATTTTATCATCCTTCTTTAACAGTAAAGCAAGTTGTTGTTTCAAAATGCCGGCAACAGAAAGATCTTTCTTAATATCTGCTTTCAATTGTTCCACATTGAAAACTCCTTCGTCTGCAATGATGGTTGTAAATTCTTCTTCTGTCTGTTCAAAACTTTCAATGTCAAAATCCAATTCATCTTCGTCTGAGTTCTGTTCGTTGTAAGCATCAATAGCTTTGTTTAAAGCAGAAATATTTTTTACGGAAATAATTTTATTGTATTTCTCTAACTTCTCCTGAAAGTCCTTCAATTTTCTTTCGTAACTATCAATTGATTTATTGATTGAGAAAAGAGAAGATTCAAGCCGTTTTAAAAATACGGTTCTGAAAATTCCGTAGATACCAATTTGCCTGCTTAGTTCCCTGTTCTCGTCTGCATTCAATGCGAAATCCTCCGTTTCCCTGTTTCTTCCATAATAGGCATGACGATAAATATTATAACGATAACAGGGAAAACCTAATGAAAGCAAGCCTGTGTAAATTACTTCCAATGATGAACTGATTGGTGTTTCCCTTAGCTGATAATGATTGAACAAATCAAGTGGATGAGCTAAATATTTTAATTCGGCTAAACTGGTTATCGCATAATTAAAAGCCCTTGTTAGTTCATCGTTTTGTTCTGCCATTTTCAGCAGTTGCGATTTGAATTGATTTGGAACTTCATACTCCAGATTGTCCGGGTAAGATTTTGGAAACTTTTGAAGTTTGTCATTTATCTCTAACCCTTCGGGATATTCTTTTTCAATTCCTTGTCTTGTGCGTCTTACAATAAAGCGGTTGAGAAGGGGAGTAAGTTGTTCTTTGATTTGCTGATAATTGATGAAACCGCTGTCACGGATTTGTTTTCGCATATCAGTTTGCAAAAGTTCAAGCCGTTCTTTCAGTGTAAAATATTTTTGTCTGCTGCGGTCATAAAATTTTCCCAACTTAAAAATATCTCCGCCTGAACCCAACATGATTTGATTTGTCAAATCTGCAAGTTGGTTGTTGATGGGTGTTGCAGTGAGCATTAAAGTTTTTGCGTTTTCATTTTCCTGTCTCCATTTAATGAACACATCAAACCGCTGTCCACCTGATGCTCTCAGGTTGTGGCTTTCATCAAACACAAACAAACCAACCGGAATGGATTGTAAATTTTCACGAACATCTTTTATTCGTTCGGTGTCTTGCAAACTGTAAATCTCTGGAATGTGAATCACAAGGAAATCATCAAATGCTTTTCTCCATTGCGAAAGCAGTCCTGCCGGTGCAATAACAACCACACGCTGATTCATGTTATGTTTGTAATACTCAATCACTTTAATTGCAGTGTAAGTTTTTCCTAAACCAACAGAATCTGAAAGCATGGCAACACCCTGGCGTTCCAATTTCTTAATTAAACTATTTGCATTTTGAATTTGAAATTTCAGCAGTTTCGGTTTGCCTGAGGCAGGGCCGTCAATGTTCACTTTATTTTCTTTCTCGTCTTGCAAGTCTTGTCCATAAATGCGATACAAAGCGTGGATATACATTTCATACGCACTGAAACAAGTTCCACCGTGCTTGCTCAATGCAAGAATTTCTTCTTTGAAAGTTTTTGACCATTCCTCACTATTATTCCAAAGTTCTTCAAACCATGTTCTGTGCGAAGGATGTTGCGATAAATTTTTGCGGGAATAATTTACAGTTGCATTGTTGTCCTCAACCTGATTCAATTCAAGATTTCCAAACATTCCCTGCTTAGTGAAATTGGAACTGCCAATAATGCCAACGGCATTTTCCTCATCAGTTCCAAAAATGTAACACTTAGCATGAAGGAAATTTTTTTTATAAACTTTGATTTGAATTTTTCCGGTATTATCCCCATTCATGTATTTGCCCAACAGGCCGGCAACTTGTTGAAATTCCTCTTTCAGTTGCAAATCCTCTAAATCTTTCTTCAAATATTTTTCTGGGAAGCCAGGGTCTTGTTGTGCCGGTTTCCTAACCTGGTAAGTTCTCACTGAAGGTTCTTCACCAAGTAGCAATCTGATGTTTGTATTTGGCCGCTCTAAAAAAATATCCAATTCTTTATAAAGGCTAACCATTCCTGGTAAATCCCAATAACCGGTAGCAATTGATATTTTGCTGTATGACTCATCAATTATCAATTCTTTTAGAATATTACCAAGTTGATATTCATTAGATGAATTATCTATAAGTTTTAGCCCTTTTTTCATTAATTTGTTTCTTAGAGTTATGTTTTGCTTATTAAAATCCATTGCATCAAAATCCATATTTTGACTTCAATTCAAGTTTTTTAATCCGGGAATTTATTGCGCCAACATTTCTCTTGAAAATTTGTGAAAGTTCTTTCGGTTTACTTCCATCACAAAATAATTGAGTGAGTTGTAAATCATCCGTTTCTGTCCAGGGCTTATATGCATTTTCAAATTGCTCTTTAGTTTTTTCCATTCTACTTTTTGTTTCTGTTTTTTTATAAGTTGGAAAATGTACTAATAATTGTTTAACCGCTTCCGCGATGTTATTAATATCTTCTTCAAAAATCAAAATTTGGTGTCTTTCGTATTCTCCATTTTCAAGCCGTTTGCTTTCACTTATTTTCAAATATTTTATACTTTCACCTGTTTGTTTAACGTCAATAAAATAGGTTCTTTTACCCGCCGGTACTTTTAGGCTTTCAATTTCATTGTTTTGGTTCATACTCTTAAGATTTTATTTGAAATTAATAATCTTCGATAGGTCTTCTTTATCCTTCAACCTGCCCAGCCTTCTCTGTCCAAACTCCTGTATTGAATGGCTTCGGCGAGATGTTCGGGTTTTATTTCATCGCTTCCATCAAGGTCGGCAATCGTTCGGCTCACTTTTAAAATGCGGTCGTATGCGCGGGCGGAAAGATTTAATCTTTCCATCGCAATCTTTAACAGATTGGAACCTACTTGTGAGATCACACAAATTTCTTTGAGCATCTTACTGCTCATTTGCGCATTGCAATACACGCCGGGATTGTCCTTATACCTTTCGGCCTGCTTTTCCCTGGCCTGGATTACGCGTTCACGAATACTTTCACTTTTTTCATAATTTTTTGTAGAAGATAATTCATTGAAAGCAACCGGAGTTACTTCTACATGAAGGTCAATTCTATCTAATAAAGGCCCTGAAATTTTATTCAAATATTTCTGAACAGCTCCTGGCGGGCAGGTGCATTCTTTTTCCGGATGATTGTAATATCCGCACGGGCAAGGATTCATAGAGGCAATCAGCATAAAGCTTGAAGGAAAATCCAACGCTACTTTCGCTCGCGAAATCGTAACCTTTCGCTCTTCCATCGGCTGGCGCATTACTTCCAAAACTGTTCTTTTAAACTCCGGTAATTCATCTAAAAACAAAACTCCATTATGCGCCAAAGAAATTTCCCCGGGCTGAGGCATTCCACCTCCGCCAACCAATGCTACGTCAGAAATAGTATGATGAGGCGAACGAAAAGGACGTTTGGAAATCAATGTTGCATTCTCAGGAAGTTTGCCTGCCACGCTGTGAATTTTGGTAGTTTCCAAAGCTTCCTGCAAACTTAGTGGAGGAAGGATAGTTGGCAAACGCTTTGCCAGCATGGTTTTCCCTGCACCCGGAGGCCCGATTAAAATTGCATTGTGCCCACCCGCTGCTGCAATTTCCAAAGCACGTTTAATATTTTCCTGCCCTTTTACATCGCAAAAATCTATTTCAAAATCGCTTTGTGCATTCGCAAATTCTTCACGCGTATTTACCGTGGTGGGTTGGATAGAATTTTCATCAATAAAAAAATCAATTACTTCACTAATGTGCCCAACTCCATAGACATTTAATTTATTGACCATGGCTGCTTCGCGGGCATTTTCTTTAGGAAGTATCAGCCCTTTAAATTCTTCTTTTCTTGCCTGGATAGCAATAGGCAATGCGCCTTTTATCGGGCGGATAGTTCCATCCAAACTAAGCTCGCCCATAATTACATAATCATTCAGCTTTTCAGAATTTTCTAATTGTTCGCTTGCGCCCAAAGTCGCCATAGCAATTGGCAAATCGAACGCAGTGCCACTTTTACGAATATCAGCCGGAGCAAGGTTCACCACAACTTTTGTTCGTGGAAAATGATAACCATTTGTTTTGATCGCGCTTTCCATTCGCTCCAGGCTTTCCTTTACCGCGTTATCGGCCAGCCCTACAATAGAAGTGAATTTTCCGGAACTCACATTTACTTCAACCGTAATGGTAATCGCTTCTACCCCATAAACAGCACTGCCGAAAGTTTTGACTAGCATAGATTAAATGAAATGTTGATTGCAATGAAATTACAGAAAAATGATGGCTTTATTTAATTGATATTATTTAGGAAGGAATTTCCTGGAAATTAACTTTCACTTCATTTGTAATCATCAAAATTTTCTTTTTAAAAAAAAAGAAAATAATAACGCGTAAGTGAAATTTTAGTCTATTTTTTTACTCGCTATTTTAGTGTAGTATTTTTTGTTGAAGAATTTACAAACCATCTAATAAAGCAATCACTTTTTCTCTTTCCAAAATTAAATAACCGAGGCGGTCGTTGCTCACTCCTTCTTTTAATTTGTAATTAAAAATGAGTTTTTCATCAGTAACTTCTGTTTCAAAATATTTGAAATCAATATTAGGATGGCCTTTTAAATTCTCGCTTATTTCATAAAGGTGTGTTGATAAAATAAACAACGACCGTTTTATTTTGATTAACCCCTCAACTACTACTGTACTACATTTCATCGCATCTTCTACATTTGTCCCTTTAAATAATTCATCAATCAGAATCAACCATTTCCTTTTATCATTTACTTTGATGATGGTATTTTTAACGCGTTGTACTTCGTTATAAAAAAAACTTTCACCTTTGGAAATATTATCAACTACATTAATGTTGCTGAGCAAGCCATCGAACAAAGAAAGTTGCATTGATTCCGCAGGGGTGCCCATGCCAATATGTGCTAAAAAAACCGCACTACCAACTGCTTTTATAAAAGTACTTTTTCCCGCCATATTTGCGCCTGTCAAAAAAATAAAATTATTTTCCCGGTTTAATTTTACATTATAAGCTACCGGCTCTCTTAATAAAATATGATACAATTGCTGCGCATCTAACATCGGCTCTTCTGAAGGAATGAAAACAGGAAATGACAATTTATATTCGTTTACTGCCATCGCCATTCCGTACCAGGCATCCAATTGAGAATAAATTTCAATTAGTTCAAAAAAAAGTTGCTTGTAATGATAACGGATGTAATATCCGAATGAAAGCATTTGAGTGTTAGTAAGGTCTTCCGCTTTTTCATTATCAAAAACAACCTGAAACTGGGATTTTAAAATCAAAACTTCCGCTTTATCTAAAAGCTTTTTTAAATTCAATGGAGCTTTATCGTCCAAAAAAACGGAAACGATTTGTTTCATCCCTTTTATAAATTCAAAGGCATGGCCTACAGAATATTTTATCAGCGAAAAATCCGGGCCGTGCAATAATTTATAAAGCGCAGCAGTTATTGGCGCAGGCCTTGATGGAGGGTCGTCTATCGAACTTTCATAAAATTTATAAACCATCATCACAGTGCCATTGCTTACTGAAAATGGCCACTGTTGTTTTTTTTGAAGAATTAATTTTAAGGTATCCTGTACGTTTTTTATGGAATCAATATCGCTTAATGAATGGCTAAATATATACCTAAGTTTTTCCCTGCCACCTGTTGTCCTCGTCAGATTTAATTTATTAAAAACAGAAAAGTTGTCTTCACTATCAAAAATAGAAAGATCGCTTAGCGTAGTTTTATCTGTCTCCATTCTTCAATATTTTCTTAATAATTGCATCGGTAAAATAAAAATCCCTCCTATTTGCTGCTTTACTGCAAATAGGTATCAGGTGCCAAATAATAATCGTTGCCCCCTATTAGATTCATCAATCGTAGAATTTCCATAAACACAATTCCCATTTACGAAAGTATTTATTATCGCCGAAGGGAAAGTTGTCCCTTCCAACGGGCTCCAGCCGCATTTGTACAAAATATTTTCTTTTTTTACTGTAATTGATTGGTTTATATCCACAACAACCAAATCGGCAAAATAACCTTCCCTAATGTATCCCCGTTCTTTAATATTAAAACAATCCGCCACAGCGTGGCTCATTTTTTCAGCAATTTTTTCCAAAGAAAGTTTCCCGTTTTTATAATAAGACAACATTAATAATAATGGGTGTTGAACAAGTGGTAAACCAGCCCGCGCATTTTCATAAGGTGCCTGTTTTTCTTCTAAAGTATGCGGAGCGTGGTCTGTAGCGATCACATCCAAACGGTTGTCCAGCAAACCTTTCCAAAGCGCCATTTTATTTTTAGATTCCTTTATGGCAGGATTACATTTTATTAAATAGCCAAGGTTTTCATAATCATCAGCCGTAAAATGAAGATGATGCACACACACTTCCGCCGTAATTCTTTTTTTCTTTAAAGGAATTTTATTGGTAAAAAGTTCCAGTTCTTTTTCAGTGGTAATATGTAGAATATGTAAACGGCTGTTGTATTTTTTTGCGAGCGATGCCGCGAAAGACGATGAAGCATAACATGCATTTTCATCCCGGATAACCGGATGGTCAGAAGGAGAAAGAACAGGCTTAATGCTTTTCAGGTTTTTGTAATTTTCTGTAATTATTTTTTCGTCTTCGCAATGCGTAGCAATTAATAATTCACTTTCGCTGAAAATTTTATGCAAGGCAGGTTCGCTGTCAACCAGCATATTTCCCGTGCTGGAACCCATGAAAATTTTTACACCGCAAACATCATTTTTTCTTTTGTTCATTTTTAAAACTTCTTCAGCGTTGGTGTTGCTTACGCCCATGAAAAAAGAATAATTGGCTAAAGAATTATATTTTGCAATATTGTATTTGTCTTCTAACAATTCCCCCGTAAGTGCGTTGGGAATGGTGTTCGGCATTTCCATAAATGAAGTAACGCCGCCAGCAACAGCGGCTTTGCTTTCGGTGTAAATCGTAGCCTTATGCGTTAAACCGGGCTCCCGAAAATGAACCTGGTCGTCAATAACGCCGGGAAATAAATGTTTTCCTTCGCCATTAATTTCAGTAACTTTTTCTTTTACATCAATTTGATTTCCGATTTTTTCGATGCGCCCGTTTTTTAAATACACATCTTTTTCAGAAATATTATTTTCATTTACAACGGATATATTTTTTAAAAGATAATTTTGCATATCTTGAAATTAAATAATTAATAATAACTCTATGCAAAATATAAAAAGAGTACTAACACTGCTGGTATTTTTTTTCCCAATTTTTATTTTCGCCCAAACAACCTATATTCCCGAAGGGTCAAAAGCTTATGACATTATGGACAGGCTCGAAATAAAAAACGGAGCCAATAACGATCTCAATTTTTCCACTTTAAAACCCTACAGCCGCAGGTCTGCTGTTGAAGAAGCTGAGTATATCGATAGCATGAACAAAGAAGAGTTATCAAAAATTAGTTTAACCAAAATAGATAAATACAATTTGCATGCTGTTTTGATGGATAACTCTGAATGGGTAAGCGGTTCAAAAGAAAGTTTTTTAAGTAAAAAGCCGATTTTAAAAACATTTTATACTACCAAACCCAATTTGTTGGAAGTAAATGTAAAAGATTTTTTCCTGGCAGTAAACCCGGTTATAGATTTCCAGGCTGGCGGCGAATCAGGTAATTCGCAAAGCCTTTATTATAACAAACGCGGCGTTACTTTACGTGGAAGAATAGCCAATAAAATTGGATTTTCTACAACCATAACTGATAACCAGGAACGTGGCCCATCTTTTTTTGAAAATCGCGTTTCAGAATTCAATGCAGTGCCAGGCGTAGGTTTTTACAAGAAATTTAAAATCAACGGTTACGATTATTTTGACGGGCGCGGTTATTTTACTTTTAATGTTACCAAATATATTGATGTACAATTTGGCTACGATAAAAATTTTATTGGCAATGGATATAGAAGCCTTTTCCTTGACAATTCCGGAGACAGTTATTTGTTCCTGAAATTGAGCACAAAAATCTGGAAGTTTGATTATGAAAATTTATTTATGGAATTGATGCCTCAATATGTAAAGGCAGGAGATAATTTATTAGACAGAAAATATGCGGCGATGCATCATTTGAGTATGAACATTACTAAATGGTTGAATGTTGGTTTATTTGAAGGCGTCATTTTTGGAAGAAAAAACAGGTTTGATTTTGAATACCTGAACCCAATTATTTTCTTAAGGCATATAGAAGGAACTGTTGGAAGCCCTGATAATGCAGTTGCCGGTATTGATTTTAAAGCTAACGCCTTACATCATTTCCAGTTTTACGGTCAATTACTTTTGGATGAATTCCTGGTGCACGAAATCCTAAAGGGAAATGGTTATTGGGCTAATAAATATGGCTACCAGCTTGGTGCAAAATATGTAGACGCTTTCACTATTAAAAACCTTGACCTTCAATTAGAATCTAACAGAGTAAGGCCGTTCACTTATTCTCACTATGATTCAATTGCTAATTATACACATTACAACCAAACGCTTGCTGATCCTTTGGGAGCAAGCTTCCAGGAATGGGTTGGGATTATAAAATACCAGCCGGCTCCCAAATGGTATGTTGATGCACGCGCAATTTATTATAAGCAAGGTTTAGATTCTGCAGGAATAGATTTTGGAAGTAACCCGTTCGAGTTATATAATAACCGAACCAGCAATTATGGTTATTATATCGGAAGCGGACGCGAGGTAAAATGCCTCAATGCGTCACTTACACTTTCTTATGAGGTGCGGGCAAATCTTTTTATCGAAGGCAATTTACTTTATAGAAAATTTACCGGAATTGATAATTCTAATTCCTTTAATATCGGAATTAGATGGAACGCAGCAAAAAGAAAATATGATTATTAAATTCCCAATTGCTTTTAAAATATTTTTAAAAAACTCTAGTAAACAAACAAATAACGCGGAATCTTATTTTGCTTTCTTTTTATCGAATTGAAGAAAATGTATTTGTAACTTTTTAAACTACCGGCTTATACTTTTCTATTATTTTATTTCTGATAATTAGAATTAATAAACCTGGCTACATTATCATGCAATTTTTTTAGGGATTCAGGATGGAGATAAACCATGTGCCCTGAGAAATAGTGATCGTACTCTATATTTTTTTGCAACGCAAATGGCATTGGAAGATGTTGCATTTCATATTCTCCTTCAAAATAAGGAGTGCCTAAATCAAAATAGCCCATGTTCAACATCACTTTTAAATCCGGGTTGTAAATCATTGCATGTGCAAGGTCATTCATAACGTTCGGGAAACCGACATAACCTCCTCGTTTGAAATCCCAGGGCCCTACATTTCCACTGGTTTTATATTTCATCCCTTTACCGAATTTTAGCTGAGTCCTTACGTAATTATTAAAAGCAGCGGTGAAAGCCGCCATAATATAGGAATACATTGGATCATAATCTGGTGTTTCCGCCAGTGGATTCATAGCACTTCCTGAAAACCTTGAATCCAAACGGCCGGTAACTTCGCTTTTATCCCCAAGCAGTTCATGCTCGAACTGTGGGCCATTTACGCGCAAGTTAGCTTTTCGTATATACTTGACCGGTAGCCCGGTGTATTCATGTAATTTCTCAGCAATTTCATTATAGGAATTTGAATCTATTGAGGCACCTTTATTAAGAGCCAGGGTATATTCGTTCATTGCAAAATGTTCCACTTCTTTTAAAAACGGTTCCAGTTTTTCAGGCTGATTGGGAAGTTTGTGATGGTACCAGGCGGTAGCGGCATAAGAAGGCAAAGCGAGAATATAAGGATTGTCATTACCCGGATGGCTTTGTGCTTCATCAGACGTATTTTCATAAGTTAGTAATTGTGAAAGCATGATTACACCATTAAGGCCTACATTGTCGTTTTGAAGAAGGTCTGCTACTACCGCAGACCTTAAGGTTCCATAGCTTTCGCCAAATAAATATTTTGGTGAGTTCCAACGATTAAATTCCGTGATAAATTGCATAATAAAATCTCTAAAAGCACGGGCATCCTGGTCAATACCATAAAAATCTTTTCTATCTCCCGCTCCTCCCTTTTCTTTAGTGATCAATTCCCCGAAACCGGTCCCAGGCGCATCAATAAAAACAAGGTCGCTGGCATCTAAAAGCGAGTAATCATTATTTATTGTTTTGTAAGGTGCTTTTGTGCGCGAGGTATCATTTATAAAAACTCTTTGCGGCCCAAATGCTCCCATGTGAAGGAAAAAAGTAGCGCTTCCCGGGCCTCCATTGTAAATAAAAGTAATAGGCCTTTTTGAAACATCTTTCTCATCATTTTTAAAATAAGCATCATAAGACATACTAAGAGTTGGTATATCATTTCCATTTTTAAGAATTAATGTTCCGGCCACTGCTTCATAATCTATCTTTTTTCCCTCAATAGTTACAGAGCCCTCTGTAATTGACTTCTGCGGCTTTTTATAATTAATAACCGAGTCTTTTTTTATATCAACATTTACCGAAGTGCTTTCTTTTTTTTCTTGTGCAATAGAAGAAAAAGTCATTCCAAAGAAGATTGCAATGAATATCAGTGAGATTTTATGCCGCATGTGTTTTCGTGTTATTTTAAGTAAATAAAAGTAGGAATGTTTTTATTACAGTAAACCAACAAATACCCTTAATTCTTATTTTAATTAAAAATAAGAGGGCTATCAATTACAAATAAATTTTTAAAAGAGGTATTCGAGTTACATGGCTGCCAACTGGACTTTTTGTTGTAGCTCTATCACGCTTTCTTTAAACAAAACATCTGTATCCATAAGGTCTTTGACTGTCTGGCAACTATGGATTACTGTAGTATGGTCGCGGCCGCCAAAATGTTCACCGATTGTTTTTAAAGAATTCTTTGTAAAAGCCTTAGCTAAAAACATAGTAATCTGGCGTGCCTGAACGATTTCGCGTTTCCTGGTTTTTTGTAAAAGTTTTTCATAAGGCACGTCAAAATAATCGCAAACCATTTTTTGAATTGTGTCTATGGTTATCTCTTTTGAAGAAGATTTAATAAAATTCCTTAAAACTTTTTTAGCCAGGTCAAGGTCTATTTCTCTCTTGTTTAGTGAAGATTGTGCCAACAGGGAAATTAATGCGCCCTCCAGTTCACGTATATTATTTTGAATATTATAAGCAATGTATTTTACCACTTCTTTCGGCATTTCCAGGCCGTCATTTTTCATTTTCCTCTCCAGGATTTCGATCTTGGTTTCGTAATCAGGAATTTGCAAATCGGCGCTTAAACCCCAGCGAAAACGGCTGAGCAACCTTTCCTGCACGCCTTCAAGGTCTTTAGGTGGCTTATCCGTTGTAAGGATTAATTGTTTACCGCTTTGATGCAGATGATTAAATATCGCAAAAAAAGCATCCTGAGATTTTTCAGCACGGTTAAAAAACTGGACATCATCAATAATTAAAACATCTATCAATTGATAAAAATGTATAAAATCATTAATAGCATTATTTTTTCCGTGGTCCACAAACTGGTTGATAAATTTTTCAGAACTTACGTATAAAACCACTTTATTATTATGCAGGTTTTTTACTTCATTTCCAATAGCCTGGGCCAGGTGAGTTTTACCAAGGCCTACGCCACCATAAATTACCAAAGGGTTAAAAGAAGTGGTGCCTGGTTTTTCAGCAACAGTTTTTCCGGCGCGCCGCGCTACACGGTTGCAATTTCCTTCAACGTAAGAATCAAATGTATAAGTTGGATTTAGCTGCGGGTCAATCTGCATCTTTCTAAGCCCCGGAATTACAAAAGGGTTCTTAACGGGATTATTTATGACTAAAGGAAAATCCATTTCATTATTTGAATACGATTTATAACTGTGCCCCGGAACATCCATTGTCACCGGTTTATTCTTGCTATTGCCACTGTCCATCATGATGCGGTATTCGAGCCGCGCATTTTTACCCAATTCCCTTTTAAGCGTTTTAGCAAGAAGAGTTACGTAATGTTCCTCAATATACTCATAAAAAAATTGGCTTGGTACCTGGATGGTCAAAACATTATCTTTAAGAAGCACAGGTTTTATTGGTTCAAACCAGGTTTTGTAATGCTGCCACTCAACTATATCTTTTATAATATTGAGACAACTACTCCAAACTGTTTCGCAAGCATTATCCATTATTTTCTGTAAATCGTTTTTTATTTTTAGAAAAAGTCTTCTGAGGGATTTTTCAAATTATTACAAAAATCATTTGCAGTAATTCCTTTCAACAACAAAGCGAATATCAAAAGAATTTGTTGAAAAAAAAATTTTTTATTCTCTGTTTTTTTACAGTAAAAATTAATTTGCTTTTAAAAAAAATGAAATAAAATTCATTTAAAATTTTTGATTGATTTTAAAAGGTGCAACTGTATTGATTCCACAGAAAATTAAACCCTTTTTAAGGGGATTAAAAAAGATTTTTTCTCTCAATAATTTCCACTAAAAAAAATTAAAAAAAGAATTTTTTTAGTGTGCAAAAGAATTTTTGATAAAATGAGGTAATAAAGCATCTTTACCTAAAATGAAATTACCTTTAAAAATAAATTGAATTATTATGAGCTACGAATTGACAGGAAAATTATTTATAAAATTTGATACCACTCAGCGTACAGAAACTTTTAAAACGCGCGAGTTTGTGGTAGAAAAATCTGAAGATATAAATGGAAAATTAATCACCAATTATATTAAGTTCCAATGCGTGCAAGACCGCACTGGCATTATCGATCGCGTAAATACAGGTGACGAAATAAAAGTGCATTTTAATATTAGAGGAAGCAAATGGGAGAAAGATGGGCGCGTTTCTTATTTCAACAACCTGGACGCATGGAGAATAGAACAAATTTTACAAACCGCGGGCAACCAGCCTTCAACCGACAGTGAATATTTTGAACCTTTAGATACTTTCACTTCATCATCAGATGAAACAGTTGACGATCTGCCCTTTTAATTAAAAAAGTTTTCAGGATAATAACCTGGCACTTAAAATCATGCAACAAAAAATAACCCTACAAATTCTGCCATCTGATGCAGAAAACGAAACCATTATCCTTGAAAATATTTCAAAAATTTCAAGGAAAAAGTTATCCGAAATATCAGGTTATCAGTTACTTAAAAAATCTATTGACGCAAGAGGAAAAATAGCTTGGGTAAACCTGACTTTAAATGTTTTTATTAATGAGCCTTTTGAGAAAAGAAAATTAGTTCAATTTTCTTTTGAAAATGTAAAAGATTCTGCAAAAAAAGTTGTCGTCATTGGCGGCGGCCCGGCAGGAATTTTTGCTGCATTACAACTTCTTGAAAAAGGAATAAAACCCATAATTGTTGAAAGGGGAAAAGAAGTGAGGGCAAGGCGGCGGGATTTGGCTGTTTTAAATAAAGAAGGAATTATCAATCCTGAAAGCAATTATTGTTTTGGCGAAGGCGGTGCTGGCACTTACAGCGATGGAAAATTATATACCCGAAGTACAAAACGGGGGGATATCACCCGCATTTTAAGCCTTTTTGTCCACTTTGGAGCCGATGAAAATATCTTATACAATGCGCATCCGCATATCGGAACCAATAAACTTCCGGCTATAATAACGGCAATGCGTAAACGTATTTTAGAGTGTGGCGGTGAATTTCATTTTGAAAAAAAAGTAATTGATTTTATAATTGAAAGAGATAAAATAAAATCGGTAAAAACTAATGACGGAGATTTGATAAATGGGGATTCTTTCATACTTGCCACAGGCCATTCTGCCAGGGATATTTTTATTTTATTGCACCGAAAAAAAATTCAAATTATTGCAAAGGGTTTTGCATTAGGCGTACGAATTGAACATCCCCAGGCAATCATCAATTCCATTCAATATGGAAATAACGATTCTCAGCAAAGTTTTCTTCCGCCTGCTTCATATAGCCTTGTGGAACAGGTAGATGGAAGAGGGGTTTTCTCTTTTTGCATGTGCCCCGGCGGGATAATTGCGCCTGCTTCTACCAATGAAAATGAACTCGTTGTAAATGGCTGGAGCCCTTCTAAAAGAAACAATCCTTTTGCCAATAGTGGAATGGTGGTTCAGGTAGAAATTGAAGACGTTACAAAATATAATGAAGGCAAAAAAAATCAAACAAAAAGTGATTCTGGCCCCTCATTAATAATGATGGATTTTCAGAAAGAGGTTGAGCAAAAAGCTTTTGAAATGGGTGGCGGAAAATTTGTGGCACCAGCGCAACGAATGGTTGATTTTACTGAAAATAAATTTTCATCAACCTTACCAAAATGTTCTTATTTACCGGGCATAGAAGGAGTTGAATTAAAAGAAGTTTTACCCGCATTTATTAATGACAGATTAAAAATTGCCTTGCGCACATTTTCTAAAAAAATGCCGGCAAGAAATAAACAAAATGGATATTTTACCAACGAGGCTGTTTTGGTCGCTACGGAAAGCAGAACTTCTTCTCCGGTAAGGATACCACGCGATGAAAACTATTTACATCACCCACAAATAAAAAATTTATTTCCTTGTGGAGAAGGCGCAGGGTATGCAGGAGGAATCGTAAGCGCTGCAATGGACGGAGAAAGAATAGCTCTGGCGTGTTGCTATTGAAAGGTTGGAAAATTTATTAATCCTGGAATTAGAAAACTAAAATAGGAATCGGCGTTATTTGTTGGTTTACTGGGTTTGAAATTAAAAAAAATGAATCCTTGTTTTTGTAATTCCAAACACAAGTTATGAACTTTCAGTTATCCAATCAAGATAATTTACTTGCATTTTATGCTAATTAGTCTAGTCAGCCAACCTAATTTCTATTAATTAGTCCAGTCATAATATTTATACTATGTTTCTCCAGAAAATACAAATCCCTGTTATTTATTGGTTTACTGTCAATCGCAAGAACACAATTTGCCCTTAAAGAAGTTTATTCAAAAGTTCGTAATTTCTATAGGTGTTTAATATCTTCGCACCTATTTTTTTCACTGCCAAACTATTATCATTTTAAAAAACAATAATGGCTATTCTTGAATTACAAAATCTAAAAAAATATTATGCTACGCAAAAAGCGGTGGATGATATTAGCTTTTCAATCCCTGAAGGTTGCATTTTTGGTTTGCTTGGGCCGAATGGGGCTGGGAAAACGACTTTGCTGAGAATGATCACCGGCATTTTTTACCCTGATAGTGGCAATATCCTTTTTGAAGGAAAAAAATTTGACCCGGTAGCAGACATTCCTAAAATCGGCTACATGCCCGAAGAGAGAGGTTTATATAAAAAGATGAAGATCGGCGAACAGGCTTTGTACCTCGCACAGTTAAAGGGAATGAGCCGGTCCGATGCGATGAAAAAAATAAAAGAATGGTTTGTAAAATTTGAAATGGAAAGCTGGTGGAACAAAAAAGTAAATGACCTGAGTAAAGGAATGGGGCAAAAGTTGCAATTCGTTATAACAGTTCTTCATCAGCCTAAACTTTTAATTCTTGATGAACCTTTCAGCGGCCTAGACCCGGTAAATAGTAACCTGATAAAAGATGAAATTTTTAAGCTGGCAAAAAATGGAACTACTATCATTTTCAGTACGCATAGGATGGAGCAGGTAGAGGAAATTTGTGATAATATCGTGTTGGTAAATAACGGAAAAAAGATTCTTGATGGAAGTGTAAGCCAGGTAAAAAATGATTTTAAAGAAAACATTTTTAAGGTTGGTTTTGAAACAATACCCGAACATTTTAATGCGAATTCATTTGACCTGGCTGGCTCAAATGAAAATTCTTATAATGTAAAAATTAAGGATGGCCATAAACCTGCAGGGGTTTTGAATGAATTATTAAATCATAATGCCTCAATTGTTTCTTTTAATGAAGTATTGCCTTCATTGAATGATATTTTTATCAAGCAGGTGGGCCAACTAAGCAACGAAACAAAATAATTTAACTACTTAACGAATCACTATGAATAAAATCTGGCTGGTCATAAAACGGGAATATTTAACCAGAGTAAGAAACAAAACATTTATCCTTTCAACTATTTTGCTTCCTTTGTTTTTTATAGGATTTATTTTTGCATCTGCTTACTTTTCTGCCAGCAGCAGCGAAAAACAAAAAGTTGCGGTGTCGGATAATAACGGGATTTTTAAAAGTAGTTTTCAAAATAGTAATTTAATTACTTATGAATACCCCTCCGATGTAAATGCTGATAATTTTAAAGAAAAAGGCTATTCGGCTTTCTTAAAAATTCCTGATAATTATACTTCTTCGTCAGATTCTATCGCTTTAATTTCAACCAAACAGTTAGGCTTAGACGCAGAAGATAAAATTAAAGGCCAGATTAATTCGGCTATACGAAACCAGGCTTTTTTAAGAAACAACATTGATAAAAAAATCTTGGATTCCATCAATAGTATTGATGAAGACCGGATGTATAATTTTCGCACTATCGTAAAACAGGGTAACAAATCTGAAAAGTCAAATGCAGCGCTTTCCTATGGAATTGGCTATGGAAGCGGGTTTCTGATATATTTAACCTTGTTTATTTATGGTGCAGCCGTAATGCGCGGCGTGATGGAAGAAAAGATGAACCGTATCGCCGAAGTGATTATCAGTTCTGTAAGGCCTTTCCAATTAATGGCAGGGAAAATCCTGGGAATTGCTGCAGTTGGCCTCACACAATTATTAATCTGGATTATACTGATCGTACTTTTAACTTCCATTTCAGGTTCATTCTTTTCTGCTGAATCTTTGCAACACGCTCAAACAATAAATTCTACCATGGGTGCTGCCGGCAATAGTTCCGCCGCGGCTAATTTTTTAAATGCACGCGACACTTTTTTATCTGCAAACTGGGGTTTGATTATTCCATGCTTTCTATTCTATTTTGTGGGCGGGTATTTATTTTATGCTTCTTTATTTGCAGCTGTTGGCAGCGTGGTAAATGAAGACCCGCAGGAAGCGCAATCCTTGATGTTACCCATCACAATGCCCATCATTTTATCATTTGTAATTATGGCAACAGCAGTTGGAAAACCCGATGCGCCGATTTCGGTGTGGGGAAGTATTATTCCGTTTTCCTCACCAATAGTAATGATGGCGCGCATTCCATCAGGCAACGTGCCGGTTTGGCAAATATTAATTTCCATGTTATCGCTGGTCGCGGGATTTATTTTGACAACTATGCTGGCTGCAAAAATATACAGGACGGGAATTTTGCTTTACGGCAAAAAAGTTACTTTTAAAGAAATGGGAAAGTGGCTGTTTAGAAAAGCTTAAAAAGATTGTATGCAAAAAATTAAGGTGACCATAATCGGAGTTTTTCTCTTTTTATTAATGAAAGCCTCTTTTTCCCAAAAAACGGAAAATGTAATTGTTATTACTACTGATGGATTCCGCTGGCAGGAAGTTTTTAGTGGTATGGATTCTTCTATCGCCAATAAAACCAATTTTAACCAGGGTGATAGTGCATCTATTTTTAAAAAGTATTGGGCTAAGGATTTTGATGAAAGAAGAAAAAAATTACTTCCTTTTATGTGGAACACCATTGTTTCAAAAGGCCAGATTTATGGAAACAGGAATTTTGGGAATAACGTAAATGTTTCAAACCCTTACTGGTTTTCGTACCCGGGCTATAGTGAAATTTTTTGTGGATATGTTGATACTTTAATCAATACGAACGATTATAAAAATAACCCTAATACTAACGTTCTTGAGTTTATCAATAAACAACCAAAATTTAAAAATAAAGTGGCTGCATTCGCCGCCTGGCAAGCATTTGATAAAATCTTAAATAAACCACGTTGTGGTTTTCCAGTAACAGCTGCTTTTGAACCTACCGGAGGAAAAAATCCTAATGCTAAAGAAGAACTTATAAATAATATGCTGAGGGATTCTTACAAACCCTGGGGCGATGATGAATGCCTTGATGTATTTACTCATTATGAAGCGATGGAATACCTGGAAACAAAAAAACCCAAAGTACTATATATCGCTTATGGGGAAACCGATGATTGGGCGCACGGTAACCATTACCGGGATTATTTAGACGCTGCCCATCAGTTCGATGCATGGGTAAAAAATATTTGGAATTATATTCAAAGCCAACCAAATTATAGAAATAAAACTACTTTATTTATAACAGCTGATCATGGGCGGGGAACAGGAAATGAATGGACTGACCACGGAAGCGATGTTGCAGGTTCGAATAATATTTGGTTAGCCGTGCTTGGTCCAGATACTCCTGCCAGCGGCGAAATAAAAATAAAAATGCAAATTTATCAAAAGCAATTTGCGCAAACTATTGCTTCGTTATTAGGTTTGAATTTTACTGCAGAGCATCCTGTAGCTAATGGAATTCCATCTATAAAAAAGTAAAATAAAAATCTTAATTATTTGTTGGTTTACTGGTTGCACCAGCTTTTGCTGAAGGCAACAAAAATCCAAAAGTAGTCCCCACGTCTATTTTGCTTCTTACATGAATCGTATCTTCATGAGCTTCGATAATGTGTTTTACTATTGATAACCCAAGGCCGCTACCTCCTGCTATACGCGAGCGGGCAAGGTCAGTTCTATAAAACCTTTCGAAAATACGGTGCAAGTGGCTGTCGGCTATTCCATATCCGTTATCTGTAATTTCAATTAATATTTTTTTCCCATCGACCTTGTAAGCACTGGCTTCAATAATGCCATCAGGCTTTCCATATTTGAGAGCATTATCGATCAAATTAATGAACACCATTCTTATTTTTTCTTTATCCGCATAAACTGAAAGAGGAAGTTCGCAACCATCTTTTATAAAACATTTTATTTTTTGCCCGTCAGCTTTCATGGAAAGGGATTCAAAAACTTCTTTAATCAAATCCTGGATAACAAAATTTTCTTTTAATAATAATAATTCGCCGCTTTCCAATTTGGTAATTTCATCAAGGTCGTTCAATAAATTCACCAGGCGATCCACATTCCTTGAAGCATTTGCCAAAAATTTTTTATTCACTTCCTCGTTGTCTAAAGCGCCATTCAGTAAAGTATCTACGTAACCCTGTATAGCAAAAATGGGTGTCTTTAATTCGTGGGATAGATTAAGCAAAAATTCTTTTCTGAAGATTTCATTTTTTCTTAAAACTTCTATTTCTTCTTTATGCTGAACCGCCCATTCTTCCACATCTTCATTTACTTCATCAATGGATTTTTGAGGAAGGATATTTTTATAATAAAATTCTTCCTTTTTGCTGGCCTTTGTTTGATAAATCAATTTATAAATCAGTTTTATTTTCCGGTAAACAAATCTCTTAACTGTAATAGAGATAATTAAATAAGAGATGATAAATAAACCAATAAAAATAATAAGTGAAGGTTGCCATTTTGCCGAAAAAAGATAAAAAGCAATTGCTGCTAAACCGCTAATTGGCAAAGAGGTAACAATTCCAACTTGTTGTGGTGAAAAATTCTTTTTTGCAAACATAATATTAGCTGTTAGAGTCCCAAAACCCACGCAAAAATCAACGGTGCTACAATCGTAGCATCACTTTCTACAATAAATTTCGGAGTGTGAATATCCAGTTTTCCCCAGGTAATTTTTTCATTGGGAACAGCTCCGGAATAAGAACCATAGGAAGTGGTAGAATCAGATATCTGACAAAAATAACTCCAGAAAGGAACATCTTTCCATTCCAAATCCTGGTACATCATTGGCACTACACAAATCGGAAAATCACCAGCTATTCCACCGCCAATCTGGAAAAAACCCAGACCTTTTCCAGTTGATAATTCGCGGTACCATTCTGTAAGTTGAGCCATGTATTCTATTCCACTTTTCATGGTGCTGGCTTTCAATTCGCCCTTGATAATATAGGATGCAAAAATATTCCCCATCGTACTATCCTCCCAACCCGGCACCACAATCGGAATATTTTTTTCTGCCGCTGCCAGCATCCAACTATTTTTTGGATCTATTTCATAGTATTGTTCAAGCACGCCACTGAGCAACATTTTGTACATATATTCATGCGGAAAAAATCTCTCTCCTGATGTTTCTACATCCTTCCAAATTTTATAAATATGCTTTTGCAACCTTCTGAAAGCTTCTTCTTCAGGAATACACGTATCAGTAACGCGGTTATAATGATTTTCCAAAAGATCCCATTCTTCTTTTGGTGTAAGATGGCGGTACTCCGGAACTCTTTTATAATGGCTGTGCGCTACCAGGTTCATAATATCTTCTTCGAGATTAGCACCCGTGCAACTGATGATCGCAACTTTATCCTGCCTTATCATTTCTGCAAAAGAAATTCCTAATTCTGCGGTACTCATTGCCCCGGCCAGGGAAACCAACATTTTACCACCTCCATTTAAGTGTGATTCATAACCTTTAGCAGCATCTATCAACGCTGCAGAATTAAAATGACGGTAATGATGTTCAATGAAATTTGAAATAGGCCCTTTGCTCATGTTTTATTTTTTTTTGCAAAAATAATTTTTTTTAAACAGATACTTTTTTGATGGATTCAAAATAATAATTTGAATAAATCTGTAATTTTTGATTTTTAATTTTTTAAAAAATGTTTCTCAAAAAACTTGCAATGTTGCAACTTCATTTTCTAAATTATTTTCCTGAAGCCCTCACCACACTGCTCTTTCCAAATCTATTTTTTACTTCATCAAGAGATTTATACAAAGCTGTTTTTCTTTCTGCATTATTAAATAAATTGGTTTGAATCGCACGGTTACTGAAATTGCTGAGCCTGACACCCAACAGGCGCACCGGTTTTCCTTTCTTATATAATTTATGAAAAAGAGCTTTGGCAATAGGGATAATTTCATCATCAGCAGAAGTGTATGGAATACTTGCCTGGCGGGATGTTGTTTCAAAATCAGGGTACCTTAATTTGATCGTGACGCATCCTGAAAGTTTTCCTTCTTTGCGAAGCTCAAAACAAACTTTTTCTGTCATTCGCACAATTTCAGTCATCAAAAATTCCACTTCATCAACATTTTCGTTAAATGTATTTTCTTTAGAAATAGATTTCGCTTCGTGGTATTCTGAAAGGGTTGATGTGTGGGTTCCCTGCGCTTTATTCCATAAATCATTGCCCCATTTACCTAATAATTTTTCAAGGTTTTGTGGTATACTGTTATGAATATCCCTGATGAATTTGATCTTATGGTATTCTAATATTTTGTTTGACTGCTCACCAATCCCCGGAATTTTATTGACTTCCATGGGAGCTAAAAATTCTTTTTCTTTTCCTAACGGAACCTGCAAAAAACCATTTGGCTTTGCTTCATTGGTAGCCATTTTTGCAACCATTTTATTTTTGCCAATTCCAAAGGAAATAGGCAACCCGGTTTCATCTATAATTAATTTCCGCAAATCAATTGTCCATTTTAGCGGGTTGAAAAATATTTCCATTCCTTGCAAATCAATATAAAATTCATCGACTGAAGCTTTTTCAAAAAGTGGCGCTTTGGATGCGATAATATCAGTTACCCATTTTGAGAACCTTGAATATTCACTATAAGTTCCTGAAATAACTATCGCATGCGGACATAGGCGCATAGCCGTTTTCATTGGCATCGCGGAATGAACTCCAAACTTTCTTGCTTCATAAGTGCAGGTGGTTACAATACCTCTTTCATTGTGGCCGCCAACAATTACGGGCTTTCCCTTTAAAGAAGGGTTTTTTAATATTTCTACCGAAACAAAAAAGGAATCGAGGTCAAAATGGGCTATAATATTTGAGGGCGAAGGCATAAGAATGTAAATTTACAAATTCCCTTTTCATCATGCATTTTTATAAATATCTAATAATCCTTCCGGAAGGGATACATATAATTTTCGGTTCTTTTTATCAATTTTTTCCAATGAATTTTCATGAATAGGAATTAAAGCTTCTTTGCCATCAATCATAATCCTGCACAACACCTGGTGAGGCTGTTCAATTACTTCAACTACTTCTCCCAATTCTTTGTTTTGATCGATAACCATAAAGCCAAGGAATGAAATGGGCGCAGCGGCAGCGGCAAATTTTTTAAAATCATTTTCACTCAGCCAAACTTCCTTTTTTAAAAGAAAATGAGCGGATTCTTTTGAATCAATTCCTTCTAATGAAATAAATATTTCTTTATCGCTTTTTATTTTGCTGGCTACAATAAAATAAGGAAGAAACGAATCTTTCATGTCTTCAATAAACAAGGATTCCATTCCCTTGAGTGATGTTTTTTTTCCCAGGCTATGCTGTAAAATTAATTGTCCGTTTACGCCAAATGTGGATACAAATTTTCCTATTTTAAAATATTCATTCATTGATTACGAAAGTAGATTGATTGGTGAAGATACTTGTAAAGAGAATTATTTAATTTTAAAAAAAGGTTGGAGTATTACTTATGAAGGCAATGAGATTTTGATAAAAATTTACTTAATGAATAAGCAAGGGCAATTAACAATTCAAAAAAAAATTGAGATGCATAAACCCGATTTTATTGCAACAATATATCAGGCTTAGAATAAATAGATTGAACAGTAAACCAACAAATTTTGAAGATTCTTATTTTAATACAAAAATTAAGAAATAAAAAAAAGTGAATATCAATTAAGACATTCACTCCAACTTAAACTATCAATTACGAGAAACAATCGTTACACACCCATATATTCCTTCAAAAGGCCACTACCGGAATGTGTTTGTAATTTTTTTATGGCTTTATCTTTTATTTGCCTCATTCTCTCTCTTGTTAGGCCATATCTAATTCCTAATTCTTCGAGGCTTACTGGTTCATCAACTCCTATTCCGTAGAAGTAACAAATTACCTCTTTTTGCCGCGGCGTGAGCTGTGATAATGAACGCTGAATTTCTTTTCTTAATGAATCATTGAACATTATTTTTTTATCGGCACTTTCTGCGTTTCCATTCTCCAGTACATCTATTAATGTATTTTCTTCTCCCTCGCTCAAGGGCGAATCCATGCTTACATGCCTTGCTGCCACATTCATGGTAGCCGAAACTTCATCAATTTCAACATTGAGGTAAGTAGCCAATTCATCTGTGCTTGGCGGCCGTTCAAATTCTTGTTCCAAAGAAGAGTAAGCCTGGCTTATCCTTTTGGTTAAACCAACCTTATTTAAGGGCAGCCTGACAATACGAGACTGTTCGGCAAGCGCCTGCATAATACTTTGGCGAATCCACCAAACACCGTAAGAAATAAATTTAAACCCACGCGTTTCATCAAAACGCCTTGCTGCTTTTATGAGCCCTAAATTTCCTTCATTAATAAGGTCTGAAAGAGTAAGGCCCTGATTTTGATATTGCTTGGCAACAGAAACCACAAAACGTAAATTGGCTTTAGTAAGTTTATCCAAAGCTTTCTGGTCTCCTTGTTTTATAAGCTTTGCTAATCGCACTTCTTCTTCAGCGCTTATCATTTCTACCCTTCCTATTTCCTGGAGGTATTTTTCCAGGCTTTCACTCTCACGATTGGTAATAGATTTTGAAATCCTTAATTGACGCAAGCTCATAATACAGATAATTTAAAGAGGTTTTACGAATTTGAAATTCCTTCTGAAATAATTTATTCGGTAAGTAAACGCACAGTACGGCTCTTTAAGTATGTTTTTAAAAAAAAATATTATTTCTTTTCAGTATAAAATACCTTTTTTCAAAATAAATTACTAAAAAAAATGATAAATGTGATTTGTTAGTTAATTTATTTTCTATTATTGCAGATAATGACTTTATCAATATTAAAATGAGCAAAAAAATACAATATACTGTTGAGTACCCGGTCAGGTGTTCACCCGCCATTTTGTTTGAATTTCTATCTACTTCTTCAGGCCTGCAGGAATGGTTTGCTGATAAAGTAGAAGATGAAGATGGCGTATTTAGCTTTTCTTGGTCCGGCGGCGCAGCAGAAGAAGCAAAAGTGTTAGAAACAGAAGAGAATAGATTAATTAAATTCCAATGGTTGGATTCACCCAAAGAAGAATTTTTTCAGTTCAGTATTGAAAGGTCTGAGGTAACTAACCAAACTATTTTGATAATTAATGATTTTGCTGAAAAAAAAGAAATCAAAGATCAAAGCCAACTTTGGGAAACCCAGGTTAAAGACCTTTTTCACCGTTTGGGAAGCTAACTTTTATAAATTCAATAATTTCTGCGAAGGTTTCTGTCAGAAATTGAGGTGCTAAATCCCAGTCAACCAAGCTGATTTTCTTAGCAATTTTCAAGAAATTTTTTTGAAAAAGATTATTAATTTCCTCGCTTTTAAGTTCGTTAATACTTGTAAAGTTGGATGGATGAAAATGATGTTGCCATTCTTCTTCATTTACTGAAACCGAAAATCCCTTTTCTTTCAGAAATGATATTGCGTTTTCTATATTTGATATGCTTTTAAAATCTTTTCCCGAAAGATGAAGAGAGATACTAAAAAAATTGCCCCACCAAAACATGGTTCGGATAGCAAAAATTTTTTCTTTATTAAAAACTGCCGGATAGTCAAGGATCATGTAGGGAAGGCCTTTGTAATTTTCACCTTTAGAAATTTTTCCTCCTGGCCTCAGCAGCAATTCAGGCAAAAGGGACTTTTCGTTTGCAATAATTTTTTTATAATCCTGGTGAAGCAGACCTAAAATATGAGATACTTTTTCTATTATTAATTGTTTTGTAAAAATCCATTCTGTATCATTTACTAATTCCATTTCGAGGGCCGAAAGCCTTATTTTTGCTTCTTCATTCATTTTTGAAAATTACAACAAAAGAGTTAAGAGAACAGCGTTACCCAGATGTTTAAAAAACTTGATAAATTAATATTAAAAGCTTTTGTGTGGCCTTTTATTGCCACTTTTTTTATCACGCTGTTTGTATTCATGATGCAGATACTGTGGAAATATATTGATGACCTTGTTGGCAAAGGCCTGGATATGCTTACTCTTGCAAAGTTTTTGATTTATGCAAGCGCCACTTTAGTAACACTTGCTTTACCGATTGCAATTCTTCTTTCTTCTATTATGACCTTTGGAAAATTAGGCGAAAATTTTGAGCTGGTTGCTATTAAATCTTCAGGTATTTCTTTATTGCGTTTCATGCGGCCTTTATTTTTTGTTACTCTTTTACTTTCCGGCCTTGCATTTTTATTTGCTAATTATATCGCGCCCAAAGCCAATTTGAAATTTGCAGCTATCTATCATGACATTTATTCAAAGAGTCCCGCCTTTGATTTAAAAGACGGAATTTTTTATAATGGTTTCAGAGGATTTTCTATCAAAGTAGATAAAAAAGATAATGACAGAAGCACATTGCACAGCGTATTGATTTATGAACAAAACAATAATGTTCAGGATAATACCATCATTTCGAAAAGCGGTAAAATGTCAATAAGCACTGATAAAAAATTCCTACAGTTCAGGTTAGATAGTGGAAACAGGTATGAAGAAAATGGGGATTTTAATAATAAAAACAATGAATTCATTGATTTGCGTTTTAGGGAATACACCAAACTTTTCGACCTGAGCCAGCTTAATTTACAGAAAACATCGGACAGCCTTTTTATGAATAATATAAAGATGAAAACAATGCGGCAGCTGGATGTAGATATTGATTCGCTTAAAAAAGTTCCCGATTCGCTTTTTAAAAAAAATCGCCTTGAACTTGCTTCTTACATTAAGTATTCAAAATACAAAGACAGTGCTGCTACAAAAAAGGAAATGGTAGTTGTAAAAAAAGTATTGCCTTCAAAAAATACTCACACTTTTGATTCCCTGATTCCAGACAGTTTACAAACAAACGTTTTTGATCAAACACTAAGTGAAGTAAATAACGTTCGCAATATTTTACAAGTTGAATCGGCAGATTACCAAAGCCAAAATAATGATTTTACTTCTCATGAAATAGAATGGCACAAAAAATTATCAGTATCAATTGCTTGCATTGTATTATTTTTTATCGGTGGTCCTTTAGGTTCTATTATTCGCAAAGGTGGATTGGGTATGCCTTTGGTAATGGCGTTACTATTTTTTATGATATTTTATTTATTAAATATTTTTGGAGAAAAATTTACCAAAGACCATGTTCTTATTCCTATTATTGGTATGTGGTTACCGGTAATTGTTTTGTCCCCGGTAGGTTTTTTTCTTACCTATAAAGCGATGCACGATTCACAATTATTTAATAGGGAATATTATTATCGTTTTATCAAAAACCTTAGAAGTGGCTTTTATCGGTTAGTTGGATTTTTTAAATGAAAATAACTTTTTTGAGAAATAAAAACCAATGTTTTTGAACATTAACTTCCATAATTGTCTCAGCCTCTGTTCAAGAAGCAACTGAATAAGAAGCAACTAAAACAAAGGCTGATAAATTGAAAAGCAATCTGGTACAAATGTAAAGAAACGTAACCCTTAAATCCAAATATTTCAGGAAGATTTTTTTGATTTTTGTAATTTGCCTTTCCTATAACATATCGTTTTAAAAAGATTTATATTCGCTTTGTTTCAAAAAAATATTTATAATAGTTATGCAAGAATGGATAGAATACCAGGAAAAAAATAAAGATAGGTTTTTAAATGAAATGATGGATCTTCTAAGGATTCCTTCAATAAGCGCCAAGAAAGAACATTGGGCTGACATGGAAAAATGTGCAGAATCTGTGAAACAAAGTTTTCTCAATTCTGGTGCCGATAAAGCAGAAGTGATGCCCACTGATGGGTTTCCTGTAATTTATGCTGAAAAAATAATTGATAAAGATAAACCCACTGTTTTGGTTTACGGGCATTATGACGTTCAGCCTGTAGAACCATTAGAATTATGGGACAGCAAGCCTTTTGAGCCTATAATAAAAGATGGAAAAGTATTTGCCCGCGGCTCTGCGGATGATAAAGGGCAATTTTTTATGCATGTAAAAGCTCTGGAAACTATGGTAAAAACCAATACCATGGCTACTAATATTAAATTCATTATTGAGGGGGAAGAGGAAGTGGGTTCGCCTAACCTTGGCAAATTTGTAGCGCAAAATAAAGAACTTTTAAAGGCGGATGTGATTCTGATAAGCGACAGTTCTATGCTCAGCCTTGAAACGCCTTCATTGGACATTGGTGTGCGCGGGCTATCTTATATAGAAGTAGAGGTTACCGGGCCTGGAAGAGATTTGCATAGCGGGACCTATGGTGGTGCCGTTGCTAATCCAATTACAGTTTTGGCAAAGATGATAGCAGGGTGCCATGATGAAAATAACCATGTAACTATTCCCGGTTTCTATGATGATGTTTTGGAAGTTTCTAAAGAAGAAAGAGAACTGATGAATAAAGCACCTTTTGATGAAAACGAATACAAAAAAGAAACCGGATCTAAAGAATTATGGGGAGAAAACGGCTATACAACTGTTGAAAGGACGGGAATCAGGCCTACACTAGAAATAAATGGAATCTGGGGTGGGTATGAAGGAGAGGGCGCAAAAACAGTTTTGCCTTCAAAGGCTACTGCAAAAATTTCGGCACGTTTGGTTTCTAATCAATCTTCCGATAAAATGACCCAATTACTGATTGCTTATTTTACTTCAATTGCGCCTTCCTCAGTAAGTGTAAAAGCTTTTCGCCATCATGGTGGCGAACCGTACCTTACGCCAATTGACAGTATTGGTTATAAAGCCGCGACAAGGGCTATTGAAACTACTTTTGGCAAAACACCAGTGCCAGTTAGAGGCGGGGGAAGTATTCCTATCTCCACGATTTTAGAAAAACAATTAGGCGTAAAAATAATTTTTATGGGTTTCGGGCTTGACAGTGATAACCTTCATTCGCCAAACGAAAAATACGGCATAGTTAATTTTGACAAAGGCATAGAAACCATCCCCTATTTTCATAAATATTTTGCAGAATTAATACAAGGCCCGAAATAATACTTTAATGGGTTTAAAAAAAAGGCTGCAATCCTTTTTACAGATTTAAAGCAGGCACGAAAGTTCTAAAAGCAATTCTCTCCTAAAGGAGGGTATAAAAAACTAGGCTTCTTTCGAAGAACTGTTTACTGTCCCGGGATTTTTTTCAACCAATCTTTTTGCAAATTTCCCAATAGTCAGGCCTTGAACGATTATTGAAAATAAAACTACAATATAAGTAATGGAAACAAACATCTGCCCATACATATATTTAGGGACCGACAAGGCCAATGCAACAGAAATGCCCCCGCGCAATGCTCCCCATGTAAGAATGGGAATTGTATTTTTTGCAAAAGAATTTTTATATTTCAATAACGTAATTGGCAGCCATACTGAAATAAGCCGCGCAAATAAAACAATTAAAATAGTAATGCAACCCAGTGATAATAAAGTAAGGTTAAAAGGCACCAGAAGCATTTCAAATCCTATTAGAAGAAATAAAACAGCATTCATTACTTCATCGATCATCTCCCAAAATTTACCAATATAATCGCTGCTTAAATTACTCGCTACCACGTTCATGCTTTTATTGCCAGTAATCAACCCTGCCATTACCATGGCCAGCGGGCCGCTTACATGAATGACTTCAGCAAATGCATAGCCTCCCATCACAATTGCCAGAGTTATCATTACCTCTACCACATAATTGTCAATTGACCTTAAAGCAACGAAGCCAATGTACCCCAATAACCATCCAAAAAGTACTCCCCCTCCAGCTTCACGGATAAAAAGCCAGATAATATTCCATATAGAAATATTAGCATAACCAATTTGTGCTATTTCATAAAAAGAGATAAATAAGACTACCCCAATTCCATCATTAAATAAACTTTCACCACTTATTTTTATTTCGAGGGAAGAGGGAATATTGGCTTTCTTTAAAATACCAATAACCGCAATTGGGTCTGTCGGTGAAATTAATGCACCAAATAAAAGGCAATAAAGATAGTCAACAGAAAGCCCAAACAAAGAGGTAACAAAATACAAAAGGGAACCAACAACAAAAGTGGAAATTATAACGCCGATAGTAGAAAAAGTAATTACCGAAAGCCGTTCTGATTTTAATTTCTTTGAATCAATATGGATGGCACCAGCAAATAATAGAAAACTCAACATTATATGCAACAATACTGTTTGAAAATCAATAAGGCCAATCGCATTTGATGTTTCAAGAAAAAAAGCCGGTGAAACAGTTCCTAAGATAATAATAATCAGGGAAGCAAGAAGAGAAAGGAGCATTATACCGATCGTAGAAGGAAGTTTAATAAACCTGAAATTGATGTATGCAAAAATAGCCGCCAGCACTACTATCAGCGTTATGATATTGTAAACTTCCATTTATGATTTTACTTTTTTCTGTAGTATTTTTTAAAAAATATTAGTAAACAAACAAATAACCTCAATTTTTATTTTGCAAAAAACGCCTCTTACTCAGGCTAAAAATAAGATAAGAATATTCCAATTCTAAAGTGTTTTTAGTTAAGAGGCTACCAGATTAAAAGGAGGGTTAAAAATTGTTTTAGTTTTCTCAAAAGAAATTATTTACAACAATCTTTTTCCCTGACAAAAATGGATTTGAATATTTTCCAAAAGAAAGCGCCTATGCTGTGAAGTAAAGCCATATCTCAATTTTTATACCTTCAAAGGTACGAATTGAAACTTTTTAATTTCCTAAATGAATTTTAAATATTGTTAATCTCAAAAATTGGGTCAACATCTGTGTTAGCTTCCATTTCAAAAACAGGATTGATAATTCCATCACGTAAATCATAAACCCATCCGTGAAGATGAGGAAGATTGTCTTCCTTCCATGCTTTTTGAATAATAGAAGTTTTTGCGAGATTCATTACTTGTTCTTTTACATTTAACCTTATGAGCAGGTTACGTTTTTCTTCATCCGTTTTGCAGGCATCAATTTCATCGCGGTGAATTCTGTAAACATTTTTAATATTCCATATCCATTGGTCTATTATTCCAAAACTTTTATTTGACATTGCCGCTGCAATTCCACCACAGTTATAATGGCCACAAACAATTACGTGCCTTACTTTTAAAATTTCTACCGCATATTGAAGTACACTTAATAAATTAAGGTCTGTAGGTATCACCATATTTGAAATGTTCCGATGAACAAAAATTTCCCCGGGCTGAGTACCAGTAATTCTATCAGCAGGAACGCGGCTATCACTGCATCCAATCCATAAAATTTCCGGCGTTTGCAAATCAACAAGGCGTTGAAAATATTGCGGATCTTCTTTGAGTTGTGCCGCCGCCCATTCACCGTTATTTTTTAAAAGTTTTTTATACGCTTCCATGTTCTGATTTATAAGTTAAAGATTTGATTTTAGGGTTTACATATTCAAACCACCACACGTACTTATTACCTGGCCAGTAATATATGAGCTCATTTCGCTGGCAAGAAACAGTGTAACGTTGGCAATTTCTTCTGCGCGGCCAAACCGGGCCAAAGGGATTTTTTCTAAAAAAGATTTCCCTGCTTCGCCTTCTTTTAAATAATGGGTCATATCGGTTTCTACAAATCCGGGCGCAATTGCATTGCAACGAATATTCCGGCTTCCCAATTCAGCGGCGATGGATTTAGTGAAACCGATAATTCCTGCTTTACTTGCTGCATAACTGCTCTGGCCCGCATTTCCGCGCATTCCAACAATTGAACTCATGTTGATGATACTTCCCCTTCTGGCTTTCATCATCGGCCGGATGGCTTGTTTTGTCATATTGAATACGCTTTTCAAATTTGTTGATATCACTTCATCCCATTGTTCCGGCGTCATTCTCAGCAATAAATTATCTTTTGAAATTCCTGCATTGTTTACTAAAATATCAATCGTGCCAAATTCTTTTACCACATCATTCACCATCTTTTCACATTCACTAAAATCAGCGGCATTGCTTTTATATGCTTTGGCCTTTACACCAAAAAATTGCAATTTTTCTTCCAGGGTTTTAGCTTTTTCATCACTGCTTAAATAGGTAAAAGCAACATTAGCACCATTTTCAGCGAGTTTCAAAACAATCGCTTCACCAATGCCACGGCTTCCTCCAGTAACAATGGCAATTTTATTTTCAAGCATTTTCATACAAAACTTTTGGGCTAAAATTACTGTATAGAATTTTAAAAAAAAGATTTGCAAAGAAAAAAAAATTTATTTAATGAAAATTTAGGCTGAAGAATTTTAATAACTGTTTTACCTTTATCACATTAAAATGCAAAAGCTATGAGCCCTTTCAATTTATCACTACCTGTAGCCATTGGCTGCGACCATGCAGGTTTCAATTATAAAGAAGCCATCATTTCTTTTCTGGATGGAAAAAATGTGGTATGGGAAGATTTTGGAACCTATTCCTCAGAATCTGTTGATTATCCTGATTTTGCGCATCCGGTTGCAAAAGCTGTGGAAAATAAAAAAGCTGCTTTTGGAATTTTAATTTGTGGCAGCGGAAACGGAGTCGCGATTACGGCTAATAAACATCAAAATATTCGCGCTGCAATTTGCTGGGGTGAAGAACTTGCAGAACTGGCGCGCAAGCATAACGATGCTAATATCATTTGTATACCGGCTCGTTTTATCAGGGAAAGCGAAGTTGAAAAAATGCTTGAAATATTTATTCACACTGATTTTGAAGGTGGCCGGCATGAAAACAGGGTAAATAAAATCGCTTGTTCTTAGAAGATTTTAAAAAAATTATGGAATATTATAAATCAATAATATTTAAAAAAATATCTACAACAAAATCTATCATAAAGAAAGTAAGTGCGTTTCAACAGTAAACCAACAATTAACCACGATTTTTAATTTAGGTATAGAAGAATTTTAGTTACAAACTCTTTAGAATAATAGAGAAAATTTCGTAGAAAATGGATGGAAATAAAATTAAAAGTACGATTGTATTTTTCTCAATATTTTTTTTATCTTTGCAGCCCAAAAAATTTATTTAATGGCAAATCATTCAGCAACTAAGAAAAGTGTACGTAAATCGGCAAAGCGTAATGAACGTAACCGTTACCAGGGTAAAACTACCCGTAACGCTATACGTGATTTTAAAGTTATCGATACTAAAGTTGCCGCTCTTGAAAGTTTGCCTAAATTGGCTTCTAAAATTGATAAACTCGCAAAACGAGGCATTATTCATAAAAATAAAGCGGCCCATTTAAAAAGTAAATTGACAAAAAAGATAGTGGCTCTTGAAAAATAATTAGTTGAATTTAAATTATAAAAGAATCCCGCCTTTCAACTAAGGCGGGATTTTTTATGAAACAAAATCAGGGAAAAAATTAATCTCAACAAAATCCCCTTCTCTTTTCTCAAAACCATAACAATAGCTTCCATTCGTTACCACCAAATATTTTGCCGGAACCGAAATGTGGTAACGAAGTATTTGTTCCATTGTTTTTTTTGAAAGGGTTACGTTCATTTCCTTACATTCAATGATCATCCAGGGCTGCGTTTGCCGGTTATAAACTACAATATCGTAACGTTTTTTTAAATCTGCCAGCTTAACTTCTTTTTCAACAGAAATCAATGGCAATGGGTATTTCTGTTTTAGCAAAAGAAACTGAATTATATTTTGGCGCACCCATTCTTCTGGCGTAAGTATCAGCCATTTTTTTCTTACCGGGTCAAATATTTCTTCCGCTTTTTCGCTTTGCCTTATTAATGGCTTTTCTTTAGGAAATTCAATTTTTATCATTTTCTTACCCGGCTTTCCAGAATGGATTAGTTTTAATTTGTGCAATGTAAAACGTAAAATCGTATTTTTATCGTAAGCAAATAAAAAATAAAAAGGGATATATTATGAAGACGAAAAAAGAAATAGTAGATAATTGGCTGCCAAGGTATACCGGTGAAAAGCTGGAAAATTTCGGATCCTATATTTTGCTTACCAATTTTAGTAATTATGTAAAAATGTTTGCTGAAATTCATAATGTAAAAATTGTAGGTGTAGAAAAGGCAATGGAATGTGCGACTGCGGGGGATATCACGATTATTAATTTTGGGATGGGAAGCCCGGGAGCTGCTACTATAATGGATTTATTAAGTGCAATCGAACCCAAAGCTGTTTTGTTTTTAGGTAAATGTGGCGGCCTCAAAAAAAGAAATAAGATTGGCGATCTCATTTTGCCAATAGCCGCAATAAGAGGCGAAGGGACTTCCGACGATTACTTTCCTCCAGAAGTACCGGCCTTACCTGCGTTTGCCCTTCAAAAAGCAATTTCAACAACCATTCGCGACCATTCAGTTGATTACTGGACAGGAACTGTTTATACTACCAACCGCCGCGTTTGGGAACATGATGAGGTTTTAAAAAGCTATCTTAGAAAGATTCGCGCTTACGCGGTGGACATGGAAACCGCCACCATATTTATTGTTGGTTTTTATAATAAAATCCCGACAGGCGCCTTGTTACTGGTAAGTGATTCGCCTATGGTTCCTGAAGGAATTAAAACCATTGAAAGCGATGAGAGCGTTACAGCTAATTTTGTTGAAATGCATTTAAAAATTGGAATTGAATCTCTAAAACAATTGATCAATAATGGTTTGACCGTAAGGCATTTGAAATTTTAAAAAGCTGAGGGCCTATGCACTTATAACGTATAACCTACAACTTATAACTTATAAATTATAACCTATAACTTACAACTTACAACTTGGCCTCCCCTCTTCTTCAAATAAATAATTTAAGTGTTGATTTCGAAACTCACTCGGGAACTACTTCTGCAGTAAAAAATATTTCTTTGGAAATCAATAGGGGCGAAACGGTAGCTATTGTTGGTGAATCAGGTTCTGGCAAAACGGTCACATCATTAGCTGTTTTACAACTTTTACCATCTCCTCCGGCAAAATATAAAACCGGACAAATTCTTTTCTCTGAAAACGGGGATACTTCTGTTGATATTTTGAAACTTGATGATAATGGCCTGAGAAAGATGAGAGGAAATAAAATTTCGATGATTTTCCAGGAGCCCATGACTTCGTTGAACCCTTTACAAACCTGCGGTAACCAGGTAATTGAGGCGATAAGGATTCATCAGAATATTTCTCAAAACCAGGCAGAAGAAAGAACGATTCAATTATTTGGCAGCGTTAAATTACCCGATCCCAAAACGATTCTTAACCGCTACCCTCATGAAATTAGTGGTGGCCAAAAGCAACGCGTGATGATTGCGATGGCCATTTGCTGTAATCCTTCTTTATTGATCGCTGATGAACCTACAACTGCATTGGATGTAACTGTTCAAAAAACAATTTTGCAATTGATAAAGGAATTGCAGGCAGAAAAGAACATGAGCGTGATTTACATTACTCATGACCTTGGCCTGGTATCCGAAATTGCTGACAAAGTAATTGTAATGTATAAGGGCGAAGTGGTGGAATCCGGCTCTGTTCAAGAAATATTTCTTGAACCCAAACATCGCTACACCAGGGCGTTATTAGCCTGCCGCCCTAAAGCAACTTCTAAAGGAAAAAGATTGCCGGTAATCAGTGATTTTTTAAATCCGGATTTAAAAATAAATTATAAAAAAGAATTTACTAAAAATGAACTTCCTCAAAATTATAAAACCGAAAATCCATTATTAAAAGTTGAAAACCTGAAAGTTTATTTTCCTGAAAAGAAAAATTTTTTTGGTAAAATATTAAAAGAATTTAAAGCGGTTGACGATGTAAGTTTTTCGGTTGAAAAAGGCGAAACTCTTGGTTTGGTTGGAGAAAGCGGCTGTGGCAAAACCACTTTGGGGCGTGCTTTGATCAGGTTAATTGAGCCAACTTCCGGTAAAATTTATTTCAACGGAAAAAATATTGAGCTAATTACTAAGGAACAATTAAGGAAAATGAGGAAAGATATTCAGATCATTTTCCAGGATCCTTATGGATCTTTAAATCCGCGCATCACCATTGGCGATGCTATAAATGAACCAATGAAAATTCATTCAATTTTACCAGGCCAAAAACAACGAAAAGAAAAAATTATTGACTTATTGGAAAAGGTAGATTTGAAACCAGAATATTTTAACCGCTACCCTCATGAATTTAGCGGTGGGCAACGCCAAAGAATTTGTATTGCGCGGGCTTTATGCCTAAACCCGGAATTTATTATTTGTGATGAAAGTGTTTCTGCCTTGGACGTGAGCGTTCAGGCTCAAGTACTTAATTTACTGAATGATTTAAAAAAAGAATTTGGGTTTACCTGCATTTTTATTTCCCACGACCTTGGGGTAGTCCATTACATCAGTAACCGTATTATGGTAATGAATAAAGGGAAAATTGAAGAAACAGGAACCGCAGATGAAATCTATTTTAATCCTAAAAAAGAATATACTCAAAAACTTATTTCAGCAATTCCTAAAATCAATATTTAAAAGCAAGGTCAGAACCACAATCTCGGGGAATTTTCTTAGCTGTTAGATTACAGTAAACAAACAAATAATCAGGATTTTGATTTTAGGGATAATGCAAAATAAAAAAAACGGTTGATGGAAAATCCATCAACCGTTAGAATTTATAAATATTAATTTTTAAATGATCAACATCGCATCTCCATAACTGAAGAAACGGTATTTATCTTTTATTGCTTTTTTATAGGCATCCATTATCAGGTCGTAACCTGCAAAAGCGCAAGCCATAATAAGAAGGCTCGTTTTAGGCAAGTGAAAATTCGTGATCAATGAATCTGCAATATTAAAATTGTAAGGCGGATGAATGAAATGATTGGTCCATCCTTCTGAAGGTTTTAATAATTTTCCAGAAGTAAATGAAGTTTCCATAGCGCGCATCGTGGTAGTTCCTACGGAGCAAATCCGGTGCCCGGTTTGCTTTGCCTGATTTACTATTTTGCAGGCTTCTTCATCTATGCGGTAATATTCTGCATCCATTTTATGTTTACTCAGGTCTTCTACTTCTATTGGCCGAAAAGTGCCAAGGCCAGTATGCAAAGTAACTTCCGCAAATTTTATTCCCTGTATTTCCAAGCGTTTAATCAATTCAGGGCTAAAGTGCAAACCCGCTGTGGGAGCAGCTACTGCGCCTTCATGTTTAGCATAAACTGTTTGGTACCTTTCCCTGTCTTCTTCATCAGGCTTACGTTTAATGTATTTTGGCAAAGGTGTTTCCCCCATGAAATACAACATCTTTCTAAAATCATCTTCGTTGCCATCCCAGAGAAAACGAATGGTTCTTCCGCGACTGGTCGTATTGTCAATTACTTCTGCAACCAGTTCATCATTTTCGCCAAAATATAATTTATTTCCTACTCGTATTTTTCTTGCAGGATCTACAATTACGTCCCAAAGGCGGTTTTGCTTATGCAATTCCCTTAGCAAAAAAACTTCGATACGTGCACCCGTTTTTTCTTTACGCCCATACATGCGTGCAGGAAAAACTTTGGTGTTATTGACTACAAAAACATCTTTGTCGTTAAAATAATCCAGCACGTCTTTAAAATGTTTGTTTTCGATCTTTCCGGTGGCTCTTTCGATCACCATCAATCTGCTGTCTTCTCTTCTTTTGGTAGGGTTTTGGGCTATTAAATTGAGAGGGAGGTCAAATTTAAATTGACTTAATTTCATGTACAATTATTGTTTAAAAGTTAATTGACATGCCATTTACTGATTATCAGAGATATATGCCAACCACTTTGCTGGCCATTTATCATGTTACGGCATGATTTTTAAGTGCGCAAAGGTACAATCAAATCCTGATATTTTATAATGCTTTTTTTGTAACGGTTTTTATTCCCCAAAAAGCTTTTAGTTCAAGAAAATAAATCCACTTTTCAAAAAAGGATTTACTTTTAATTCTATGTTTTATCTCAAAAAAACACCAACGCTTTTAAAAAAGATTTTCCCTGAAAGAATATGGAAAATCAATACCGATGAAAAAATATTATACCTCACTTTTGATGACGGGCCTCATCCTGAAGCTACTTTATTTGTTTTGGATGAATTAAAAAAGTATAATGCCAAAGCCACTTTTTTTTGCGTAGGCCAGAATGTGAAAGAAAATTTTTCAGTTTATCAACGTATAATTTCTGAAGGGCATAAACCGGGAAACCATACTTATAGCCATTTAAATGGCTGGAAAACAGATGATAAAACGTATGTAGAAGACATAGCGAAAGCCTCAAAAATTATTGACAGTGATTTGTTCAGGCCGCCTTATGGGAGAATTACAAAATTCCAGATAAAGACAATCAGCGGCGAAAAACTGCATTTAAAAACAATTATGTGGGATGTATTAAGCGGTGATTTTGATCCATCTGTAAATGGTGAAAATTGTTACTTAAACGTTATCAATAATGCAAAGCCTGGTTCAATTGTTGTTTTCCACGACAGCCTGAAATCCTTTGCTACACTGCAATATTCACTTCCGAAACTATTAGGGTATTACTTTAATAAAGGATATAAATTTGATACTCTGCCTACAGAATTTTAGAAAAAAAATTGGGCCTGAGTAGATACCCAAGCCCGTTTTTAATCCGTACCCTATGAAAACTAGGAGTGAAGTTAATAATAATTTAACAAATCATCAACATTTTTTTCATCCGGAATATTTTTTATAAATTAATTGATTTGGTTATACCATTTATCGTGACACTAGCTTTGTCATCACAGGTTTCATCGCCGTAATCAAGAACTGCTGTAATTATATTTGATTTACGTGTGATTATAATTTCACCTTTCTCTCTCCAGGGACAAATAAATCTTCTCATCAAATGCTAAGTAATAAAAACGCTGATATTGCCAACATTTCTATACGTAAAGTTTAAAAGGCGGTTAAAAAATATTTTTTTTCCTTTGTAATTATGAAATTGATTGATACCCATACTCATTTATACGTCAAAGAATTTGAAACAGATATTGACGAGGTTATTAAAAGAGCAAATGCAGAAGGAGTAGAAAAGTTCTATTTACCGGCAATAGATAGCACAGAAACACAAGCCATGTTGGCGCTGGAAAAAAAATATCCCGGGAAAATATTTGCTATGGCTGGGCTACATCCATGTTCGGTAAAAGCTAATTTTAAAGATGAGCTAGAAAAAATTGAAGAACAGTTGTTTGTAAGGGAATTTGCAGCAATTGGCGAAACCGGGTTGGATTTTTATTGGGATACTACTTTTAAAAAAGAACAATTTGAAAGTTTACGCATACATGCCCAATGGTCACTTCAATACAAAAGGCCTTTGGTAATCCATACAAGAAATGCCATGCAGGAAACGATAGATGTGATAAAAGAATACGTTGGAAAAGGGTTGTATGGAGTTTTTCATTGTTTCAGTGGCACTTTGGAAAATGCAAAGGAAATTATTGATGCAGGCTTTTTTTTGGGAATAGGCGGTGTGCTCACTTTCAAAAATTCAGGATTGGCAGAAGTTATAAAAGATGTGGATTTAAAAAACCTGGTGCTGGAAACGGATTCGCCTTACCTGGCTCCTGTTCCTTTTCGGGGAAAAAGAAACGAGAGCAGTTACATTAAATACGTAGCAGAGAAGCTCGCAGGCATTAAAAATATTTCTATCGAAGAAGTTGCACAGCAAACGAACAAAAATGCTGAATTCTTATTTTCAAAAAAGCCCATATAAAGGCATGCAAATTGTAATAAGCTAACCTAAAGAAATTATAGTTATTTTGTATTAACCTAAATTGTAAAGAAATCCTTCAGGGCTTAATTCATTCTTAGTATTTGGATTTTCAAAAATAGCCCAGGAATTATAATGATCTATGAAAGAGCCATCTCATTCAAATACTAAAAAGCTTTCACAACTTGCTTCTACCGCTATTTGCGGAAACGATATTACCTCATCGGTATTATATGTATCTGCGTTGTGTATTGTTTATGCAGGGCAATATGCATTTATCGCTTTATTAATTGTTGGTGTGGTTTTGTTTTTCTTTAGAAAAATTTATGGGGAAGCAGTGGGAGCATTGCCTCTTAATGGCGGCGCTTACAACATACTTCTTAATACTACAAGTAAAGGAAATGCGTCTCTGGCCGCTTGTTTAACCATCCTTTCTTATATGGCCACAGCAGTACTTTCTGCTTCTGAGGGAATGCATTATTTACACAGCGTTTTTCCTTATTTCCCGGTTATCATTGCTACGATGGTTATTCTTACTATTTTTTTATTCCTTACCATCGGTGGCATCAGCGAATCTGCTACCGTTTCAATCGTTATTTTTATAATTCATTTAAGCGTTTTATTAATACTTATAGGCAGCTGTATTTATTACGTAATTGTAAATGGATTGAGTTTAGCCAATATCAATTTTCACTCTCCTTTAAAAACAAGTATTTCTACTGCCATATTTCTTGGGTTTAGTACTGCAATGCTTGGTATTACAGGGTTTGAAACCTCGGCAAATTTTATAGAAGAGCAACAACCAGGCGTTTTTCCAAAAACATTAAAGAACATGTGGATACTGGTAACGGTTATAAACCCTGTAATTGCATTGCTTGCTGTATGTATTATACCGCTTGATATTATACCAGGGCATGAAGCTGCATTTCTTTCTTATATGGGAACACAAACTGCAGGCTCCTGGCTTGCATTAATAGTTTCGTTAGATGCAGCATTGGTTTTAAGTGGTGCGGTATTGACTGCTTTTATTGGTGTAAATGGATTAATGAAGCGTATGACGCTGGACCGGATATTTCCACAAGCTTTATTAAAAGAAAACAAAAGAGGAAGTTCTCCAAGAATTTTGATTTTGTTTTATCTTCTATGTTTCTCCATTCTTTTTATAACTGAAGGGAAATTGGCGCCTTTAGCAGGAGTTTATACCATTTCATTTTTATCCGTAATGGCATTTTTTGGATTTGGGAATTTATTATTAAAAATAAAACGTGCAAAGTTGCCGAGGCCCGAATATGCTGCTCCAAGTATTGTGGTACTTGGAATATTAGGAATTTTAATCGCTCTATATGGAAATATAAAACTTCATCCGGATTATTTGGTGGTATTTCTTCAATATTTTGTTCCAGCAATCCTTATTATCATGTTATTCTTAAAAAGAAAAGTGGTTATCCATTATCTCCTTATTTATGCTAATTCTGTTTTTGATAAAATCCAAAGAGCTTCTGTTTTTAGCAGGTTTCAGCTTACCAAAGAAATGCGCAAATTAAACCGCCAGGCGTTTGTATATTTTACCAAAGGCGATGATATTTCTATTCTCAATAAAGTTATTATTTATGTAAAAGAAAATGAAATAACGCAAAGACTGAAAATCGTGACTGTTTTACAAAAAGAAGAAAAATTGAATGAAACATTCGTTCGTGATTTTGAAGCCCTTGACCGCGCCTACCCTGATATAAAAATTGAATACATACAAATACCGGGAGTTTTTGGCCCTGAAATTATTGACAAACTAAGCCAGGAATGGAATATTCCCCACAATTTTATGTTCATTGGTTCTCCGAGTGACCGGTTTCCACACAGGCTACAGGATTTAGGTGGAGTAAGATTAATTATTTAACAGTAAGAAATGAGAAATGGATATTGCGAGGATTTCAATTTTTTGCCTGACCTTTATTTGGCTGAAGCAAGGGATTGAAAACATAAAATATGGAACCAAAATCATCAAATAATTTATTTAAAGTAACCATCGCAGCCTTAGGTATCGTTTTCGGAGATATTGGAACCAGCCCGCTTTACGCACTCAGAGTCTGTTTTGCAGGTACGCATGGACTCGCCGTCACCGATCAAAATATTTATGGTGTTTTATCTTTAATCTTCTGGTCTTTAATTCTTGTAATCAGCATTAAATACCTCGTATTAATTTTAAGGGCAGATAATAACGGAGAAGGGGGAATATTAGCCTTGATGGCTTTGGTATTACCCAATAAAAAAAACCGAAAATACATATTGATCCTAACGATGGGATTATTTGGCGCTGCTTTACTTTATGGGGATGGAATGATAACGCCGGCTATTTCTGTGTTGAGCGCCATGGAAGGTTTACAAATTGCCACTCCTTTTTTTGAACCATTTGTCATTCCTATTACAATAATAATTCTATTTGTTTTATTCTATTTTCAGAAGACGGGTACTGCAAAAGTGGGAATGATTTTCGGGCCAATTATATTAGTTTGGTTTATCACACTCGGGCTTCTTGGTATTAATTCTATTGTAAAAGAACCTTCAGTTTTATATGCATTGAATCCTTATTATGCGTTTCATTTTTTTCAAATAAATGGTTTTGGGAGCCTGGTTATTTTAGGCGCTGTTTTTTTAGCAGTTACGGGCGGAGAAGCTTTGTATGCAGACCTGGGGCATTTTGGGAAAAAGCCTATTCGTTTAGGATGGTTTTATTTAGTATTGCCTTGCCTTGTATTAAATTATTTTGGGCAGGGCGCTTTGCTTTTAGTGAATCATAATTATATCCAAAATCCATTTTATTTTTTAGCCCCCCACTGGGCTTTGTATCCATTGGTAACGCTCGCTGCTTTTGCGACAGTTATTGCTTCCCAGGCAGTAATTTCCGGTGCCTTTAGCCTCAGCTACCAGGCGATACAATTGGGCTTTATGGCTCGTTTTAAAATAGTGCATACTTCACCCGACGAAAGAGGTCAAATTTATATTCCGCAATTAAACTGGATATTATTTTTCGCAACAGTCTGGCTGGTTGGTTCTTTTAAAACATCCGACAACCTGGCTGCCGCTTATGGTGTAGCAGTGAGCACTACCATGGTAATTACAACTCTTCTTGCATTCGTCGCAATGAGGCAATTATGGAACTGGAGCCTGCCAGCCGCCGTTTCTGTTGTTGTATTTTTTTTAATAATTGATTTATCTTTTTTTGCGGCGAACATAGTAAAGGTTCCCGAAGGAGGGTGGTTTCCGCTGGCCGTAGCAGGATGTATTTATTTTATGATGACGACCTGGCATAGGGGTAAACGAATGATGAATATCCGAATAAATAAAATAACTGATCCGTTGGAAAAGTTCATAACCTACTATCAAACTGAGGCAGAATCCATAGTGAGCGGCACCGCGATTTATTTAACGAGTAACCCTTATGGGACACCTCCAGCGTTATTTTATAACTTAAGGCATAATAAAATATTGCATGAACACATAATTATATTGAGCGTTGAATTCGATCAGTCATCGCACGTAGATTTATTAACGAAAGCGAGCATTACTAAATTAGATAAATACACTACGCTTATTATTATTCACTATGGTTACATGGATAGCACTGATATTCCTGAAACACTGCAACTCTTAAACAAAACTAACACGGCAATTGACCTTGAAAAAGCCATTTACTTCCTTGGAAGAGAATCCATTGTGGTAACAAAACATACAGGAATGTCACCTTTCAGGGAAACCGTTTTTGAATACCTGGGAAGGAACTCAGCACGAATAAGCAGCTATTTTAATCTCCCTTACAACCAGGTATTTGAAATTGGCTCAAGAATTAAACTGTAGGTTTCATTATAAAATGGTTGGTTAGCAAAATTAAAATAACGCCTATTTCTTCGTTTACTGTAGCCTTAATACTTTTTATAAAAGTTTATATTGATGATTGATCTTTAAGGATTAGTTCATAAAAGTCCGTTCGCCGGTCTTTCAAATTTCTAACACTTCCATGTGCATGCAATTCGTCTAATAAAGAAAGGTCAATATCTGCTATCAATATCATTTCAGTATTGGGCGTCGCTTCGCTTTTTATTCCGTTAGATGGAAAAGAAAAATCACAAGGTGTAAAAACAGCAGATTGCGAATACTGAATATCCATATTTTCAACTTTTGGCAAATTACCAATGCAGCCTGTTATGGCTACGAAACATTCATTCTCTATTGCCCTTGCCTGCGCACAATAACGGACACGGTTATACGAATTTTGTGTGTCCGTTAAAAAAGGCACAAACAAAATTTGCATTCCTTGCTCTGCCAGCAATCTTGAAAGTTCAGGAAATTCTACATCGTAGCAAATCAGTATCCCAATTTTACCGGCATCGGTTTCATATACCTTTAAAGTTTTGCCGCCGCTAATTCCCCAGAATTTTGCTTCATCTGGCGTTATGTGGATCTTTTCATATTGATCAACCACCCCATTTCTATGGCATAAATAACCAATATTTTTTAAAGCCCCGTCCTCTATTGATGGTACGCTTCCTGTAATAATATTTACATTATATTTTATTGCCAAATCCCTGAAACGGCTTTTGAAATCAGGCGTGTATTGCGCGAGAGCCCGCATTGCTTCAGCTTCCGAAAGGTCATTAAATTCGGCAAGCAAAGGGCCGTTAAAAAGCTCGGGTAATAAGGCAAAATCGCTTTTGTAAGCAGCAATAGAATCAATAAAAAATTCAACCTGCGTAAACATTTCATCCATATTTTTATACGGGCGCATTTGCCATTGAATCAAACCTAACCGTGCATACGTTTTTGCATTAAATAAGGTTCGTGCTTCGCTTGTATAATACACATTATCCCATTGAAGCAACGTTGCAAATTCTTTGCTTTGCTCATCTTCAGGCATATAATTATGGAGTACTTTTTTTACATGAAAATCATTGGAAATCTGGAAAGAAAGTACCGGATCGTAAATCTCTTTTTGCTTTACTTTTTGGATGTATTCTTTCGGCGAAATTTTTTCCGCATATTTATGATACTCAGGAATCCGTCCTCCAAAAACAATAGCGCGTAAATTTAATTGCTCACACAATTCTTTTCGCGCATCATACAAACGGCGCCCTAAACGCAATCCGCGGTAATCAGGATGAATAAAAATTTCTATTCCATAAAGCACATCACCTTTAACAGGATCGTGGGTAATAAATGTATAATTCCCGGTAATTTGTTTGTAAGTGTGTGAATCGCCAAAGCGGTTATAATTTACAATGATTGAAAGCGCGCAACCAACTACTACTCCATCCGCTTTTATTACAATTTGCCCCTCGGGAAATTTCCTGATCAGGTTTTTAATAGTTTCCAAAGTCCAATAAGTGCCGCTCCAGCCAACGTATGAGGCTTTCATGGCGCTTAAAAGTTCCTGGTAATCTTCAGGCTTTAAATGCCCTATTTCAATTTGTTTCATTTATAAATAATTAAAAAAATATGATAAAAATAAAAAGGTTTCAACGCCATCCACTTCTTAAAAGCAAACAGGGCTGAAACCAAAAATTTAATGTAATTAAAGAAAAAAATAAATTATTTATTTTCTGTAATTACAGGGCCAGGAATACCAGATTCATTATTTACTGCGTTTTCCATGGCTTTTACAAACGGTTTGAATAAGTCCAGTGGAATCGGGAAAATGGTTGTAGTATTATTTTCTGTTCCTATCTCGCGCAATGTTTGCAAATAACGTAAGGTTAAAGCACTCGGTTGTTCTCCCAGTATTTTAGCAGCATCACTCAATTTTTGTGAAGCCTGGAATTCACCTTCTGCGGCAATAACTTTCGCCCTGCGTTCTCTTTCTGCCTCAGCCTGCCTTGCCATAGCACGCTGCATTTCCTGTGGAAGGTCAATTTGTTTTACTTCTACATGAGTAACTTTTACACCCCAGGGTTCGGTTTGTTCATCTATTATATGTTGGAGCCTTACATTTATTTTATCTCTTTGAGAAAGCAAATCATCCAGCTCCGATTGCCCCAATACACTTCTCAATGTGGTTTGTGAAAGCTGTGAAGTACCAACGAGGTAATTTTCAATTTCGATTATCGCTTTTTGTGGGTCTATTACCCTGAAATAAATAACGGCGTTCACTTTTATAGAAACGTTGTCTTGTGTAATTACATCCTGTGGCGGCACATCCATCACTACAATACGCAAGCTAACTTTTACCATTTTATCTATTATCGGAATCAGCAGAATAAGGCCTGGCCCTTTTACTCCACCATCCAATACGCGTCCTAAACGGAATATAACACCTCTTTCATATTCACGAAGTATGCGGATAGAACTCGCGAGAATATAAAGGATAATTATTACAAGAATAATAACTGGGAGGCCGATTGGTAATTGTTGCATTTTTTTTGATTTAAATTAATTAGTTAAAAAATTCAAGCCTGAATATTCTCTGGCTGTACGTATAAAGTAAGGCCTTTTATTTCTTTTACTTTTACTTTTTCATTTTCATTTATTTTTCCTGCCAGAGAAACTGCATTCCATATTTCTCCCATTAAATTTACCTGCCCCCGCGGATCAAGCGCAGCAAGGGTTATAGCTGTTTGCCCCATCATCGTTTTGGCGCCTGACGCAGGTTTGGATCTTTGGGCCCTTAATCCCATTGTTATTAAAAAAAGAAAAAATAAAGCCGAAAAAGCGGTGACAGAAATAATTACGCTCCAGGATAAAGTAGCAAAATCATTTACAGGGCTGCTGCGGAATAAGATCATAGATCCGAGGAAAACCGAAACTGTACCACCAATAGCTAAAAGCCCATGGCTGGTGATTTTTATTTCCAGCAAGTAAAGGATTATTCCAAAAACTATTAGTGCGAGCCCTGCATAATTTACAGGCATCGTACTCATAGAATAAAAAGCCAGGATCAAACATATTACTCCAATAATTCCGGGAAAAATAGCACCGGGGCTAAACAGTTCAAAGAGCAACCCGTAAAAGCCGAGCATCATAATAATATATGAAATATTAGGATCGCTTAAACGGCTTAAAACTTTTTGAAAAAATCCCATCTCCATTGGCTCAACTGTTGCATTTTTTGTGTGCAGGATTTTAGTAACTCCATTCATTACAACCTCCTTTCCATCCAATTTCGCCAGCAAATCATTTTCATCAATAGCAACCAAATTGATCACATTTTTTTCCAGCGCTTCCTGCTCAGTAATAGCAACACTATTCCTTACTGCATCATCTGCCCATTGCACATTCCTCCCTCTTTTCTCAGCGATAGTTCTTATAAAAGCGGAAGCATCATTGATCACTTTTTCATTCATCACAGCATCAGATTTCCCTTGCATGTCTACAGGGTGAGCAGCGCCAATATTAGTACCGGGAGCCATTGCAGCAATGTTGGCAGATAAAGTAATAAACGTTCCGGCAGATCCTGCATGAGCACCTGTTGGCGAAACATAAACTACCACCGGCACTGTTGACTGCATGATATTAGTAACAATTTCACGGGTAGAAGATAATAAACCACCCGGAGTATTTAAATTAATAACCAGGCATCGTGCATTTTCATTTTCGGCTTTTTTAATTCCTTGTTGAATGTATTCAGCAGTAGAAGGATTAATACCGTCACTAACCGTTATAGAAATAACTTTTTGAGAAATTGCATAGTTGCAATCCACAAAAAAAATGGCGAAAAAAATAAAAACTATTTTTATAAACCTTTGATTTCCAAATATATTTTTAAGATTCAGCCGCATACCCGTAATTTACGCCAAGGCCAGTTATAAACAAAAAGAAGTTGAAAATTTTGACGTTTTATGCTGAACAGTAAACGAAGAAATAATCGCTTTTTCTATTTTCCCGGGGAAATATTTTATGGGTATGATAAACATAAAGTGTATAAAAATACACTTGAAAATATGAGCTGCCATTTAAAAGAATCAAATAACAAAAGGAACCAGGCATTCCTCATAAAAATAAAAAGCTAATTATTGTAATTGCACATCCAATAATTTCTTCCACTCCTTATATAATCCATCATACAATTCAACATTGGTTGGTTCGAATTTTCCCAAGGATTTAAAATTAGAGTAAGCATCACCGTAAGATTTGTAAATCCCTGCTCCGATTCCTGCGCCCAACGCCGCTCCCACGCTTCCATCATTTTCATATAATTCTACACCAACTCCTGTGGCATTGACAAATGACTGGATGAACACATCGCTTAAAAATAAATTGGCTTTTCCTGCTCGGATAATGGTCGGGTGTAAATCATTTTCCCGCATAATGTCCAACCCATATCGGAACGCAAAAGCAATTCCTTCCTGAACGGCACGGGAAATATGCGCTTTGGTATGTTTGTTTAAATCAATATTTTGAATGTGAGCATCAATCATTTTATTTTGCAACATTCGCTCTGCTCCATTTCCAAAAGGCAAAATAAATAAGCCATCGCTTCCGGGTTTTATTTTCGCAGCCTGCTCATCCATTTCTTTATAACTTAAATTTTCTCCGTATACTTTTTTTGCCCAGCTATACATAATTGCCGCTCCGTTAATACAAAGCAAAACACCAATCCGCTTTTTATCATTAGTATGATTTACATGAACAAAACTATTTACCCTCGAAAATTTATCAGAAAATAATTTATCAGTTACTGCATAAATAACACCTGAAGTTCCTGCATTGGCAGCCACTTCACCTGGCTGGAGCACATTCAATGATAAAGCATTATTTGGCTGGTCGCCCGCTTTATAAGTAACGGATACATTTTCGTTTAAGCCTAACCGTTGTGCTAATTCTGGTAATATTTTTCCATGTGATGAAAATAACGGATGTACGTCCGGAATTAATGAATTTTCAAATCCAAAATTATCCATTACGTCTTTTGATATTTCATCTTTTTTAAAATCCCAAAAAATGCCTTCTGACAAAGCAGAAGAGGTTGTGGTAATTTTCCCGGTTAATTTCATAGCGATAAAATCGCCCGGTAACATTAGTTTATCAACCTGTTTAAAAATTTCAGGTTCATTTTTTTTGACCCAGCCCAATTTTGAAGCAGTAAAATTTCCGGGTGAATTTAAAAGGCATGAAGAACAATTCTCTTTTCCAATTTTATTGAAAACTTCTTCGCCGATTTCTACAGCCCGGCTGTCGCACCAGATGATACTATCTCTTAAAACTTTTTGGCTTTTATCTACTAAAACCAAGCCATGCATCTGGTAAGAAATTCCGATAGCAGAAATATCTTTTGTAGAAAACTTTTTAGAATTAGTTAATTTTTCAATCGCTTGTAAGGCTTGCTCCCACCACATTTCAGGAGATTGCTCCGCCCAACCAGATTGGAGGGAAGTAATAGGGTTTTCAGTTTCAGGGCATTGCGCGCTTGCAACAACTTGTTGCGTTGTTGCATCTACCACAGTAGCTTTTATAAAAGAGGTTCCGATGTCAATTCCTAATAATAGCATGAGTATTTTTTATTGTCTAATTCAATTTCCTGATAAAATTATTTGCTTCTGGTTTGGCGGCTAACTAAATAGTAAACCAACAAATATCATTGTATTGTAATCAGCGCTTCCACCGGTTTTGCAGTGCCCAATTCTTCACTTCTTTTCGAAGGCAACGCTCCGGCAATACTAACTTTTATATTCCCTGATTCCAAAACACTTTTTCCATCTTGATTCACCAATTTCATCATATCTGGCGTAATTATAAATTTCACAGTTTCGGATGCGCCGGGCAAAAGAGAAATCTTCTTAAATCCTTTTAAGGCATATAAAGGAATGTCAGCACCACTTTCATGAGTAAGATATAATTGCACCACTTCATCGCCTTTCATTTTACCACTATTCATCAACGTTACTTCAGCGTTAAGCGATTCATTCTTTTTAATTTTTGTGTTAGATAATTTCAGATGGCTATAAACAAATTTTGTATAGCTCAATCCAAAACCAAAAGGATATATAGGCACCCCTTTAAAGTAACGATACGTTCTGTTTTGCATAGAATAATCGTCAAAAGGCGGCAGATCGGAATCACTTTTATAAAAGGTTACCGGCAATCTACCCGAAGGGCTATAATCTCCAAACAATACATCTGCAACGGCTGTTCCTGCTGCTTCTCCGCCGTACCAGGCATTCACAATAGCAGGAATATTTTCTTCTTCCCACGGAATGGCAAGAGCACTACCTGTCATCATCACAAACACAATAGGTTTTCCTGTTGCTTTCAAAGCTTTTAAAAATTCTGTTTGCACAGCGGGCAAATCAATACTGGTGCGGTCGCCGCCGCTAAAACCGGGTTGGCTTACTTTCATTTCTTCACCTTCCAGCCGTGGAGAAATTCCTCCCACATAAATTATCACATCTGCATCTTTGATACTGTCAATCAGTTTTGAAAAATCCTGTGGTTGGGTTGATACAAAATCCGTTGCTTTTGAATAAAAAATATCTGCATTCTTCAATTTACTTTTTATTCCTTCCAAAACCGTTGTAACAACTGACGGCTGACCGTTATAATTTCCCAACTGTGTATTGGCATTGTCTGCATTAGGGCCTAATACAGCAATTCTTTTGATATTTTTATTCAGAGGTAACAAATTATTTTGCTGTCCTGGCATTGGCGTATTGCGAAGCAAAACAATAGATTCCTTTGCCATTTTCAAAGCAAGGTCTTTATGCGGCTGGCTTTCCAAATTTGAAATTGGAATTTGCGCATACTTCACCATACTTGCGGGGTCAAACATACCCAGCCGGAAGCGAATAGTAAATAATCTTTTTAATGAAACATCAATCTCCTTCTCGGTTAATTTTCCATCTTTCACTGCCTGTATTAAAGTCTTATAAGTACGATTACCGCATTCTACATCCGTTCCGTGCAACACTGCATCAGTGGCGGAACTTTCTGCATCGGGAAACATTTTATGTGTTTCATAAAAATCATCAATGGCTCCGCAATCAGAAGTAACGTAACCTTTAAAATTCCATTTATTGCGCAAAATATCCACCATCAATTTATCGTTTCCGCAACAAGGCTGGCCTGCATAAGCATTATAAGCGCACATCACTCCTGCAACTTTTGCATCTACCACCAATTGCCTGAATGCAGGAAGATAAGTATCCCAAAGATCATGATTACTTACATTTGCGTTAAACGTATGGCGGGAAGATTCCGGGCCACTATGGATGGCATAATGCTTGGCACATGCCGCGGCTTTCAGGTATTTTGGATCGTTGCCTTGCAAGCCCGTTACAAATGCAGTTCCTATGCTCGCTGTAAGAAAAGGGTCTTCGCCATAAGTTTCCTGCCCGCGGCCCCACCGTGGATCCCTAAAAATATTGATATTCGGCGTCCAGTAAGTTAAGCCTGTATAACGGCTATAATCTTTTTTGCGAAGGCTTTCATTGTGAATAGCGCGTCCTTCATCTGAAGTGTAATCACCCATTTGTTTAATGGCGTTGACATCGAAAGTAGCGGCCATTCCAATTGCCTGCGGGTAAGAGGTCGTGTGGTATTTGGTTCTTGCAACTCCATGCAAACATTCATTCCACCAATCATAAGGCGGAATCCCCAAACGCGGAATTGCCGGGGTGGAGTTCAGCATTTGATTTACTTTTTCTTCCAGCGTCAATCTTGAAACCAAATCATTTACTCTCGCGGTGATAGATAAAGAAGGATTTTGAAACGGATAATCAAATTTATTTTGTGCAATTACTGAAATTGTTCCTGAAATAAAAACCAGCAGAAATAAAAAGCACTTTTTCATTATTATATTTTTATCGTTTTCCCTGGCGGAAATTATTTTATCCCGCAACTCCTAACGGAGAGAAGTACACGAAAATAGAAATAACAATTGCAACTACAATCAGCGATAGAATAACATCCCACTTATTCCAGCTAGCACGGCTTGCTGCCTTGTCCGCAGCTACGGTAGTAGCAAAAGTCAATCCTTGTATTTGTGCCTCATCCGGCTTAGGAGTAAGCAAGCTTACAATCACCATTAATGCAACTGAAAACAGGAATAACAAAATGCAGAAATAAAGGAAATTGATGGTAGCAAATGCATGAAGGATACCAGTCAAATCATCTTGAAATAATTCTGTTGTCAGTTTTATCATACCAAGAATAAATCCTACTATCATTCCCGTAAGCGCTCCCTGTCCATTAATACGTTTAAAGAATACACCCAATAAAAAAACCGCTGCAATAGGTGGCGCTAAATAAGATTGTACACTTTGAAGATATTGGTATAAAGTACCGGATATTCTGCTCATAAGCGGAATCCATGCCATGCCTAATAATACTACAACACCCGTGGCAATTCGCCCAACTTTTACAAGTTGTTTACCACTGGCTTCCGGCTTTATTTTTTGATAAATATCCATAGTAAATAAAGTAGAACATGCGTTATAAACAGAGGCTAATGAGCTCATCAAAGCTGCCAGCAAACCACCGGCCAGCAAACCTCTCAAACCAACAGGCATTAATGCTTTTACGAGAGTTGGAAAAGCTTCATCGTTCACCGGCAAATCTAACTTGCCTTGTGCATGAAGAGCTGCTGCAATTAAGCCCGGTACCAGGAAAATAAAGAAAGGAAGCAACTTCAAATAGGCAGCGAATATCGTTCCTCTTCTTGCCTGCCTTTCATCCCGGCCAGCGAGGCATCGTTGCACAATATGCTGATCGGTACACCAATACCAGATGCCCACAATGGGCGCGGCAAACGTTATTCCCAGCCAGGGAAAATTAGGGTCACTTAACGAAGGAAACATGTTAAGTTTTTCTTTAGGTACAGAATTCATAAGGCCATGCCAGCCTCCCACTTTGTCCAAACCAATAAATAACAACACAGCAGAGCCGAGCAACAATACAAAGGCCTGGATTGCCTCCGTGTACATTACTGTATGCAGCCCCCCAAGAACTGTATAAACACCGGTGATGACAACAAGAATAATTGCACCAGTCCAAAAATCAACTCCAAGAAAAGAATTAAAAACCAATGCACCGGCAAAAATCGTTACCGATGCTTTTGCAATTACATAACTTAGGAGTTGAATAATAGAAAGCAGCCTTCGGGCTTTCGCATTAAACCGCCTTTCTAAAAACTCCGGCATGGTATAAACCATGCTTCGCATGTAAAACGGAACAAACACCCAACCCAAAACAAGCACTACCCATGAATGCATTTCATAATGACCCATAACCAGGCCGGAAGTGGCTCCAGTGCCAGCGAGGCCGACGATATGCTCTGATCCTACATTGGATGCCAGAATCGAGGCACCTATCACCCACCAACCCAGGTTACGATTAGCCAAAAAATAATCGGACGCAGATCCCCTCTTTTTTCTGATAGACCAGACAGAAACACCGGCAATAATTAACAAATAAAGAACTACAAAAAGGATATCAACCGTTCCCAGAAAGTGCATAAAATGATTTTAATAATTAAGTAATATTTTAAATAAAACGATTAATGATATTTTCAAAATATTCCTGTTTGCCACTTCTCATTTCAGGTTCTCCCTTTTCTACAGCAAGATTTCTCAGGTCTTCTAAAGTCAGTTTACCTTCTTCAAATTCTTTTCCTTTTCCTTTATCAAATGAAGAGTAGCGGCCTGCCCTTAACTTTTTATACTCTGATTTATTTAAAATATTATCTGCAATGATTAAGGCTCTGGCAAATGCATCCATTCCACCAATATGCGCATGGAAAAGATCGGCAGGATCGGTAGAGTTTCTCCTAATCTTTGCATCGAAATTGATACCACCACTTTTAAATCCACCTGCTTCCAGGATGATCAACATCGCCTCAGTTAGTTCATTAATATTATTTGGAAACTGATCAGTATCCCAACCATTTTGATAATCACCGCGGTTGGCATCCATGCTTCCTAAAACACCAGCATCCGCTGCTACCTGTAGTTCATGAGTAAAAGTATGGCCCGCAAGTGTCGCGTGGTTTACTTCGATATTTAATTTAAAATCTTCCATCAAATCATATTGACGAAGGAAACTAATCACTGTTGCTGCGTCATAATCGTATTGATGTTTGGTAGGCTCGCAAGGTTTTGGCTCTATAAAAAAAGTTCCTTTAAAGCCATTTTTTCTGGCATAATCTTTTGCAGTGTGTAAAAATTTTGCAAGATGCTCCTGCTCTCTTTTCATATTGGTATTCAGCAAAGTCATGTATCCTTCCCGGCCTCCCCAAAAAACATAATTCGCGCCGCCAAGCTCGATAGTCGCATCCAGCGCCGCTTTTACTTGTGCTGCGCCGTGTGTAAGCACTGCAAAATCCGGGTTAGTAGAAGCTCCATTCATATATCTTTTGTGAGAGAACAGATTGGCAGTTCCCCATAATAATTTTACTCCGCTTTGTTCCTGCTTTTGTTTTGCATACGCCGTAATTGCTTTTAATCTTTTTTCATTATCAACCACATCATTGGTATAATCTACCAGGTCTACATCATGAAAACAATAATAAGGCAGATTCATTTTAGTGATGAATTCAAAGGCAGCATCCATTTTATCTTTTGCCCTTTTGATAGGGTCTTCTTTATCATTCCACGAAAAGGTGTGAGTGCCTTCACCAAACGGGTCAGCTCCCGCATTAACAAATGAATGCCAATAAGCGCAGGCAAATTTGAAAAACTCTTTCATAGTTTTTCCAGCAACTTTTTTGTTTTCATCGTACCAGCGAAAGGCAAAAGGATTGTCGCTTTTTACACCTTCGAATTTTATTTGCGGAATGTTTTTAAAAAATTCTTTTTTTCCTGTAAGTACTTCCATAATTTTTATTTTTAAATTTTTGTTTGAATGTAAAATGATTTATTATCTTTAAACAATGATATTTTACCAATTTATAGCTGTATTTTGACTAATTATCATTGTGATTCATTTTCATTAGTTGATTTTTAGTAAAGTCTAATTTTTTAAGTTGATAAGTCACTAATTTACTATCACCTTCTTTGATTTTAATATTTGTATTTATTGGTGGATTTTGAAAAACCTGTGTCTTACCGGATACAGGCCATGTCACTTCAATCCTTTCTATAGATGTTGCGTGGCCTATACCAATATGCTGAAGTAATGGATTAGCGCCAAAACTTCCTCCGGAATTTACATCCCGATAAACAGATCTCTCGTTATTATTTTCTTTAAAAGTCACTTTTATTTTTGCTCCTATCGCTATCCTGTTTGAAACCGTACCCTCCAATGAAAGATTGACCCAGCGGTTATTATTCTGACCAGGGTTTAAATAAAGAGAACTTTCATAAGCATCCCCGACATATGCTCCACCCATTTTGATATAGATATCTTCATTGCCATCGTTATCAAAGTCAGCAAAGGCCACCTCATGGCCTTTTTGTATATTGCCAACACGGGCAGAAGTGGTCACATCCAAAAAGTGTGTTCCGTCGATGTTTTTAAATAATTTGTTTGGGACAGCTGATTTAAAAGAGGGGTTTCCTGTTCCAAGATAAAAATCCAGGTAGCCATCATTGTCAATGTCGCCAAAATTGGATCCCATGGCAAAAGCGATTTTATTTAATCCGACTTTAGCGGATACATCTTCAAACGTGCCATCATGATTGTTCCTGAACAAAAAAACTTTTCCGGCATTATTCTCGGGTGCTCCTACTGCTTCTGCAGCCGCATAGGTGGCCAGGGATCCTGTAAACTCATATCCACAAACAAGAATGTCGAGCCATCCATCATTATCATAATCCCAAAACCATGTTGGGAAAGTCCGGGACAGGTTTTTGGTTAATCCGGCTTGCTCACTAACGTCTTCAAACTTAATAGCGCCACCTTTAACCGATTCATTCTTCAACAAAATTTTATTACCGTTTAATGTGGAAATAAAAATATCCGTAAGCCCATCGTTATTGTAATCTCCGGAAGTAACGCCTTTTACAAACTGAGTTATAGCACATCCTGCCTTGGCTGCCATTTCAGTGAAAGTCCCGTTCTTATTGTTTATATACAATTCACATGGCTGCGGCTCTTCACCTGGCGTTGTTTCATTCCCGATAAAAACATCGAGCCATCCGTCATTATTAAAATCTGCCCAGGTCGCTGTTTGAGTTGGGTGAAATGAAAGCAGCCCGCTTTCTTTGGTCACATCTGTAAAAGTGCCGTCGCCGTTATTTCTTAATAAGGAATTGGGTGTTTTGCCAAACTTTCCTTTCCAACCTCCTCTTAATACAAAAATATCTTTTAAGCCGTCATTGTTATAATCTGTCTGCATCATATTCAGTCCCCCGGTTAAATATCCTAACCCTGAGGAATCAGATAAATCAGTAAAAGTGCCATCGCCATTATTCCTGTAATATTTCATAGGCTCCGTCAGAGACCAACTGCTCAGCACGATATCGGGATAGCCATCATTGTTAAAATCATCAACAATGCATCCACCAGCCTGGCTTTTATAATTTAGGCCCACATTTGCTGCGACGTCTGTAAAAGGTTTGATTGAATGCATAGAATCATCATTCTCCACTTTCAAAAGATATTGGGGAGGTACCTGATTCGGGTAACCACCTGTTGTCATATACGCAATGTTCAGCAACCACCTCGATTCTAAGTCTCCCGGATTGTCAAACAATATAGCTTTGTATATTTCGATGGCCTTTTCTGACGGGTTCTTATCATGATGAACTCCTTCAATTGAAATAGGATATATACAAGATGCCGCATTGTGCATGTTAATGCAATTCATTCGTTCACCTAATCTTAAATAACTAATCGCCATATCTTTAAGAATAGATTGCCTTTCATCAAGGTTGCCTTTGGTTTTTCCGAGTAAATCCTGGAAAATGTCTATCGCTTTTTGTTCTTCACCTAACTCTAAAAGCGCATTTGCCTTCTTGTTGAGCGCTTTTGTGATTGCATCTTCGTCGGAAGAATTATCTATAATAGAATCAGTGTATTTCAACACAGCCTCAGGACTAAAAACATTTTCTGGATTTTGATAATTTATTTCCGCTGCTTTTAACAGATCGATCATTTCCTGATTTGGAAGCGGTTTTTGCTTGCAGGAAAAAAATAGGATGGCCAACGCAAAAACAAAAAGGAATACAATCAAATTTCCATTTAAACGATGGTATTTTTTATTAGATTCTTTAAACATAACGATAAGGCCAGTTAAAACGAAGAGATTTATTTAAACAAAAATATACAATCCGATATAACTATAACCCAAAAAAAAGTCCCCCCTTTATCATAATTGATGAATTATCTGGAATAAATTTCAATACCTTCTATTAAGCTTTAATTATAAACAAATTAAAAATCATGAAAAAATATTGGTTCCCTGTGCTTAATAAAATAGAGGCTAACACGTAGCCTCTATTTTTTAAAACTACTTCTATTTTAATTCTATTTTATTAAAGGGTTTGCTGAAGTTTCGCTCGAAGGAATTGGCAAGAACGCCACCTGTCCTGGTTTTGGGTCAGGCTTGATAGATGGATAGTAGCCCTTTTTTCTCCATCTTAAAATATCAATATTGTTTACCTCTTCACCAGCGAGTTCAACGGCTCTTTCGTGCATTACGTCTGCTATTGCCTGGTCATGCGTAGTTAGTATAACCGGAGTCATATTTACACCCGGGCGGGAACGAACCTGATTGATATAGATTGCGGCCTGGCCAGGAGTTCCCACCTCCGCTTCACATTCAGCGAGCATAAGCAAAACATCTGAATAGCGGATTATCCGCAGGTTTATACCGTCAGGATGGAACCCGTCGTCGGTCCAGTCAAGCACTGAACCTTTGCGATAAATTCTTTTTTTGGTCACGCTATTTCTTGTGCTGGCTGCTACGTTCATTCCTGCCTCTGTAAGTGCCGTACCAGCTTCAGTTCCTGCAAACGTCAAAATCTTGTCTCCTGATTCGTAGAAAGTGTATCCATATCTTGGATCACCTGGTTCAAATTCATTCAGAATTTTATCAGATGGAACTACGTTACCCCAAACTATTCCATATTCCTGGCTACGCATGATACTTGCATCTGCTGTGGGTCCTTCACCTGTGTAACCCCAATTGAAATTGTCATCTCCTTTGTCAACAAAAACAACTTCGAAAATAGATTCTGAATTGAATTCATGGCCAGTTGCAATTTTGGTTGATCCCAGCGATACATCTCCGTCAAAATTATTTAAAAAAGGTACCAGGGTGTATTTGCCATAATCATTCAAAAGGGCAGTCTTTGCTGAAGCATAATCACCGTTCTGCATTTGAACCCTTCCCAACATAGCGTAAGCTGCACCTTTGGTGGCCCTTCCCTGATCTGCCGCAACATCTGGCAATTTGGCAGCAGCATCCGTTAAATCACTAATTATTAAGGTGTAGATATCTGCTGCGGGAGATTGAGCTTTATAGCCGGAAGCAGATGTAGCGGGCTCTGTATAAAGTGGTACATCCCCCCACATGGATACCAGTTCAAAATAAGCCCAGCCTCTTAAAAATTCGGCCTCTCCAACCGTTACATCTCTGAGAGCAATGTTATCAGTTACATCGGGAGCTTTTGCTATAACCAGGTTAGCCCTGTTGATCATTTGATAGCATCCGTTCCATACACTTGTCATAACTGCATTAGAAGGTGACGCAGTAGGCTGAGTTAACAACTCTGCTCTTGGCGCCTCCAACTGAGCGCCACCCGAACCTGTTTCGCTTCCTCTCATATCGTGAGTGAAGAACCACTCGCGTCCGATAAGATTACCCCCACGCATACTGGAATAAACAGCGTTCACGCCATTTTGAAGTTCCAGGGCTGTTTTAAAATAGCTCTCTTTAGTTGGATTATTTTGGTCAAGTTGATTCAACTTTTTATTACAGGCAAATATGACTGCGGTAACCAGGATAATAGTTACAAGTACTTTAATATTTCGCTTCATAATTTTGATTTTATAAAAATTTGTATTTTAATTTTATCTTAGAAATTTAAGTTGATGCCAATGTTATACGATTTTGGCTGTGGATACACTGCATAATCAATACCGTTGGTTAACGACGATGAACCAGGTGCCCGATTACCAACCTCAGGATCGTACCCTGTATATTTTGTAAATGTCAGGATATTCTGCGCTGACACATAAATTCTAAAATTATTTACAACGCCCCTGGTTATTGACTGTAATGTTTTTGCCGGTATGTTATAGCTCAACATAATGTTTTTGAGACGGAGGTATGACCCATCTTCAAGGAATCGCGTAGACGGGCGTGCATTTTGATTTGGATCAGAAGAAATCGCACGCGGCACATCTGTGTTAGTATTGGTTGGCGTCCATGCATCCAATACACGTGTACCTGCATTAAAGAAACGAACCATACCTTCTGTAGTTGTTCTCAAAGCATTGTATATTTTGTTTCCCTGTACACCTTGAAAAAACACGCTCAAACTAAAGTTTTTATAATTTGCGCCAAGATTGAATGAATAGGCAAATTTAGGTATAAAACTTCCCAAAAAGGTTCTATCCTTGTTATCAATAACTCCATCCCCGTTTAAATCTTTAAATTTAAGATCCCCAGGGCCTGTTCCGGCTGCTTGAGTAGCGCTCTTCTTTACATCAGCAGAATCCTGAAAAATACCTTGTACAACCCAGCCATAATAGGACTGTACCGGATGGCCAGGTGCGGTATTAGTTACGTTATACCCTTCCGTCAAATCCACGTCAGACCCCGCTTCAATATTAGGAACACCTGGTGCTAAAGAAAGTACTTTATTTGTTATAATACTCAAATTACCCAAGGCATTCCATTGAAAATCGCCCACTCTGTCGTTGTAACCTAACTGTAACTCAAAGCCCTTGTTAGTCATAGCAGCAATATTTTGATTTACGGTTGAAGTCAAATATCCCATTGACGGTGGTAGCGGAACAGCTAGTATCAGATTATCTGTTCTGCGGTCATAATACTCAGCAGATAGAGTGATTGCATTTTGCAACAGTCCTAAATCCAGCCCGATATTCAGCTGTTTTGTCTGTTCCCAATTCAATTCTGTATTTCCTAAGGCCTGAATTGAAGAGGAAGGCCCACCTAAAAGATTGTTGCCAAATGGATAATAGGCGCTATTCGCACTAACACTTACTAACCATGGATAAAAGCCTAAATTTGTTCCATTAAGACCGGTAATGCCATATCCTGCACGCAATTTCAACTCGGAAATTTTAGTTTGAGCCTTCATGAAATCTTCCTGGTCAATTCTCCATCCCACTGAACCTGACGGAAATGTGTGCCACTTATTGCCAGGTGCCCAAACGGAGAGCCCATCACGACGAATAGCACCACTCAGCAAGTACTTTCCTTTGAAATCATAATTCACACGACCAATATAAGATATTATAGCATTTTTATAGATAAGTGTTTGCACAAACGAATTACTAGCATTATTTAGCGTTTTAAGGTCATTTGAAGCCTGATTGCCGTTCGCATTTTCATTTCGTAATGTTTGTCCCTGGTACTCATAAACAGCAACTGCGTTAACATGATGGTCACCAAAAGTCTTATCAAATGTTAATTGCTGGGTATATAGCTGAACCGTAGAAACAGACCGGTTATTTGTAATAGTAGCAAGGATCGCGCTTGAACCTGCAACAGAACCGCTGTCATTAAATATTGGTGAAAAACGGTAATCTAATCCGTTGGCATAATCTACACCGAATGTTGAGCGAAATTTCAACCATTTAGTAAAATTTACTTCCGCGTAAGCAGTTCCGAAAATTTTCGTTGTTGTTCTATTGCCGGGATTTTTTACGGTTGCGTCCTCTATGGGATTAGTAGGGTCACCACCATCCAGGACAGAGTTTACACCTCTAAAACCGTCGCTGGTAGTAGGATCATACACGGGCATATAAGGCATCAATTTGATTACATTAACGAGGTTTGACCTGGTTTGTGTTTCATTATTATCGTAAGCCTGGTCGCCATAAGAAGCATATAGATTCTCTCCAAAAGAAAATACCTTACTTATTTTATGCTCTGAATTAATACGGAAATTATAACGCTTGTATCCAACGGTCGGTGTGGTACCTGTTTGATCCAAATAACCTGCCGAAGCATAAAAACGGGAAACATCATTTCCTCCGCTTAATCCAATATTAGTTGAAGCCATCGCACCTTGTTTAAAATAGGCATCCTGCCAATCGGTAACGTTGTTGCCGTAGGTTGTTGAAGCACCTTGGTATATTGGCTGGCCAGGATAATTAGGTTTAATCCCCGGAGCAGATTCATAATTGGGATCACGCCTTGGTACTAAACTTCCTCTATATGCCTCTGCATATTGGTCAAATTGGGATGGATTGAGCAAGTCCAGTCTCTTAGTAACGTCCTGTATTCCATAATAAGAATCAAGACTGATATGCATTTTACCGTCTCTGGTGCCTTTTTTAGTGGTAATCATAATCACACCATTTGTGGCCCTGGAACCATATATAGCGGCTGCAGAAGCATCTTTAAGTACATCAACTGACTGAATATCCCTGGTATCAAATGTTGATAAATCGCCAGTTGGAAATCCATCAATAACATACAACGGATTGGAAGCATAAGATATAGAGCTAATACCTCTTATAGAGACAAGAGGAGAAGTTCCGGGACTTCCATTATTCGTTACCGAAAGACCAGGGACGCGTCCCTGTAAAGCTTGATCTATGCCCACTACCGGAATTTCATTTATTACTTTACCACTAACGGTCGAGATAGCACCAGTAACGTTAACACGTTTTTGCGTACCATAACCGGTAACAACTACTTCATTAAGTTGTGAATTGGTTTGTAAAAGAGAAATATTCACCGTTTTCTCCTCCCCAAGGGTTAATTCCTTATTTAAGTAGCCCAACGAACTAATCACTAACACATCACCCGGCGAAGCCGATATTGTAAACGAACCATTCTTATCCGTGGTCGTTCCTCTTGAAGTGTTTTTAATTTCTACTGAAGCAGCCTGTATCGGCGTTCCCGTTTCACTGGTAACGGTACCGTGAACTGTTTGTGCAACAGTCGTTTGAAAAGCCGTGCAGAATAGAAAAAAAGCAACGGCAAGATAATTTTTTCCTCCTATTGAGGAAATTTTCTTAAACAATCGATTTTGATTAATAATAGTCATAAGAAAGGTTGGTTTATTTATTTATTTAAAAACTAAAAAATTTAAATCTCATACCTATGGGCATATTTATTCTCGCTAATAAAACATAAAATCTATGCAAATCTGGAAAAACAAGCAATCTCAAAAAATCTAAGAAACCGATTACAGAATAATTTAATTTGGTTTAATTTAATTCACAACCTCATGTCATTAAAACCGTTTCAATTAGTTCATCAAGCATCTGTAAAAAAGCAATCTGTGTGCAAAATAAGTCTTTTTTTTGAAAAGCAATCGGTTGCATAAAAAATTTTTTATTTTTTTCTTACATTTGCCGCTTAATACCTATTTAATAATTTGAAAACCGAGAAAGAAGTCACGATTTACGATATCGCCAGGCAACTCAATGTTTCAGCCGCTACGGTTAGCCGCGCGTTGAATACCAATACTTCTGTAAGTGCCGCCACCAGGAAAAAGGTGAGTGATTTAGCTGAAAGTTTAGGTTACAGGCATAATCTTTTCGCGACCAGCCTCAGGCTTCAAAAAACCCACACGATTGGTGTAATTCTTCATGAACTAAACAGTTATTTTATTACGTCTGTGTTGGCGGGCATTGAAAAAATTGTTAGGGCGGCAAAGTATAATTTGATCATCGTTCACTCTGCAGAAAGCGCTGATATAGAAGTCGCCAATGCGTCTAGTCTTTTTCATAAACGTGTGGATGGTGTTATTGCTTCTCTTTCATTTAATACAAAAGATCTTTCACATTTTCAGCAATTTCAAGATAAGAACATTCCAGTGGTTTACTTTGATCGTGTTTTTGAAAACAGTGAAGGCGCCAAAATCATTATCAATAATTTCCGGGCTGGATATGATGCAACCAATCATCTTATTGAACAAGGCTGCAAACGTATTGCACACATTACCTCAAACCTTACGCGAAACGTTTATGGAGAACGCATGAGGGGATACAAACAGGCGTTGCTTGATCACAAAATTAAATTTGACGAGAAACTCCTGATTGTTGATGGCCTCAAAGAAGAAGATTCTACGAGATCGGCAAATCGTATTCTGGCTATCAAGCCTTTACCCGACGGCATTTTTATTACCAATGATTTTTGTGCTGCTGTAGTAATGCAGGTGCTGAAAGATGCCGGAATAAAAGTGCCAGAAGATATTGCTATTGTCGGTTTTAATAATGATATCATTGGCAAAGTGATTAGTCCGAAACTTACTACCATTAATTACCCGGGATTTGAAATGGGACAACTCGCAGCACGAACACTCATCGGCCATCTTACGGGCTTGTGGGATATGAACATTACCAGTACTATGGTAATTAAGTCTGAACTGATCGTAAGGGAATCATCACTAAAAAAAGGGGGAAAATAAACCGGCAGTTTTTTCAAATTATGAAATAAATAAAACGGCAAATTAAGGAAATAAAAATCGCTGTTATTTGTTGGTTTACTGCTATGGCTTATGTACTTTGACGGCGCTAACTTTCAAAATTTACCTGCACTTAAATACTTTCAAAAAATCATTATTAACCGCGACAAGAATTAGTTTTTCGTTTTTCGCATTGGTAATCATCTTCATATCCTTTACATCGCCATCGATTTTAAAACCGCTTAATTCGGGAGATATCATTTTAAATTCTTTATTGCCTATTCCTTTCAAAAAACAACCATAGGAAGCATCATACCTGCCGGCTTTCACTTCATTTTGATATTCATTGCCAGCTAACAAAATATCTTTAACTCCATCGCCATTCATATCCGCGCAAACAATAGTATTCACCGGCGCAAACTGAGCTTCCATCGGCAAAGCATGCATCACAAATTTCCCATTCCCTTTATTTTCAAACCAACAACTGCGCGTTTCATTGCATGTTAATACCTGCAGATTTTTAGTGCTAGTAAAAATATCATCAGGGGTTGCGGTTGCAAAATCTTTGTTCGACAAAAATTTATTTTTTAGTGCAGGAACCTGTGCAGAAAGTGCATCGCGTGTTATAGCCGGATATAATTTCCTTTCTCCATTTTCATCTTTGATATAATAAAATAACACCGGGTCAATCTTTCCATTATTATCGATGTCATCTGCATATAATTTCATCGGGTATTTTGCAGAAGCATTGTAAGTATTGTTCAATCCTATATTTCCGGCTATAAAGTCTATATCGCCATCGCCATCCACATCGGTTGCAATCAAGCTGCGCCATAAGCCAAAGATGTTTTCTATTCCTGTAGAGGCAGTAGTTTCGGTTAATTTACTCCCATCGTTTTTGAAAAACCGTATGGGCATGTATTCGCCTGCGATAACGAGTTCAGGATGCTTGTCATTATCCAAATCAACCCACTGGGCTGCTGTAATCATTCCTGCTTTAGATAAAGCAGGGCAGACTTTATCGGTAACATCTGTAAAAATTCCTTTGTTGTTTTTCAAAAGAAAACTCCGTGGTGATAAAGGATATTGTTTCGACACACGCCCTCCGACAAATATATCCATCTGTCCATCACCATCATAATCCGCAACTGCCACGCAGCCCGCAGTAGTTCTGACGTTGGCCGGAATGGCGTTTGGACTCAGTGTAAAATTACCTTTGCCATCATTGAGGTACAAACGTGGTTGATAATATTGCGATGTATCACTGAAACGCATGTCGCCGTAAGTAACCAATAAATCCAAATCGCCATCTCCATCCGCATCAAATAACACGCTTCCTTCATCCTCTTCAAAACGGGAACCAATTGTAAAATCTTTACCGGTAAAATTTCCATCTTTTCCCTGCGTAAAAATCTTTGGCAGCGAATTAAATCCTGCACCAATATAAAAATCAGCTGTGCCATCATTATTTATGTCACCCGTTGAAATAAAAGGACCTAACTGTGAATATTTTTGTGGCAATAAAGGCTGTTCTTCATAATCATTAAACGGCACTTCAATATGCTTGTACAAAGCGTTTACAGAATCCGTAACGTCGTGAAAAATTTGTTGATTGATGTTTGGACGCGATGGGTACCAATTGACTGTTGCATTTTTTTGAAACAACGTGTAGGTTGAATCTGCCCGCAGATTTTGCAAAATTTGTTTCTTATCATTTGGCCAAACAATCACAACGGAATCAACGGTTTTATTTTTTCCTGTTCCAAATAAAAGTTTGGTATCGACGGATGATAAATAACCACGCACAGGATATTCTTCCTGCAACTGTTTTGTACCGTTTGCATATACAAATACTTTAGTGCCAAAACCTTTTTTATTTAAACTATCACCGTGCAATATAAAACTAAGACTGTGATTAACTCTGGGTTTGCCCGGTTGATTTTCATTGTTGATTAAAATGAATGCCGGACCGTTGATGTTGTTTACTACTAAGTCAAGGTCGCCATCATTATCAAGGTCAACATAGGCAGCACCGGTAGACAACGATTTTTCTTTTATCCCTGACGAATCAGTAATGTTTGTAAAAGTATAATTGCCATTGTTGAGATACAAATAGTTTGGAACTTCTACATGGCCAAGCGAAACCATTTTATCATTGAGCATTTTTTTGGATTG